>Ga0099824_1001145_pt1 | contig 36195 bp, 34 predicted proteins | sample SiratrowhiteBW_FD_76837 | JGI IMG/M metagenome (GOLD analysis project Ga0099824, IMG submission 76837) | Root nodule microbial communities of legume samples collected from California, USA - Siratro white BW | ecosystem: Host-associated > Plants > Roots > Nodule | place: USA: California... | reverse complement strand
TGAGATACAGCGCGGCGAAATAGGTGATCCAGGTCGCCGCGACCGCGCATAGCGCAGCCAGCGTGCCGGGCTCACCGGGCACGCCGGCGTCCTTGGTCTTCTCCAACAGTACGTCCTGCGGAATCGGCGCGGTGAGCGAGATGCCGCCGGCCGTGATGCAGAGATAGATCGCGAGGATCAGCATCATCAGCCACACGGCCGGGCCCGCCCAGTCCTGGAAGCGGCGCACCGTCTCCATGCCGCGCTGGATGATCAGGAGCTGCAGCGCCCAGATCACGACGAAGCAGATGACCTCCAAGCCGGAATGGCCGAGCACATGAGTGGACTGATGGAACGACTTGAAGCCGTCGATGCGGGTGAGCAGCGCGACGATCGCGCCCGATGCCGCCGCCGTCTGCGCGCCGTACCAGAAGCAGGCGACGATGGCGCGCACCAGCGCCGGAATGTTGGCGCCCCACACGCCGAACGAGGCGCGCGCCAGCACCGGATAGGGCACGCCGGTCTTCACGCCGGCATTGCCGATCAGGCTCATCAGGAAAAAGATCACCAGCGAGCCGACGCCGATCGCCAGGATGAAGTTGACGAAGCTGCCGCAGAGCAGGAACAGGCTGGCCGCGAGATAGTAGCCCCAGAGGCTGTGAACGTCCGAGGTCCAGACGTTGAAGATGCTGAAGGCGCCCCAGTTGCGCTCCGTGGCGGGCGCCAGATCCTCATTGTAAAGCGACGGCGATGCGTTCCTGATCTCCAAGGCAGCCTCCCCAAAAAGTGCAAGCCTGTGATCCCGACGCGCAAATCTAACCACCGTTTGCCGACGCCCGCCAGCGCCACAACCGGGGATGATCAGGAAAAGTGGCTCCCGCGGTTCTGTTCACGATCTAGCAGGCCGCTTGTTCAGCTATGGGAGCGGCGAGGCTCACGCACCGCCGGGCATCCGCGGCTGAGGGAGGGCAGTGGTTGATGAGGCGCTGGACGTTCTTTCACCAGAATTCGACCAGCTCTATGCGCGTGTCGGCCGCTCGGGCATTGCAACCGGTCGCTTGACATGCTCGACGACCTACGCAATTTGCATGGTGTTAATGGAACATCCGCTTACGGGCTGAGCCGCCGCGCCGGCAGCGCGAGTTCGTTAAACTAGTGCGCTCACTCCGGCAGTAGGACACCACCATGAGCATTCGCGTCGGCATTGTCGGGGTCAGCGGTTTTGGCGGTGGTGAGGCGATGCGCCTGGTCGCGAGCCATCCGTCTTTCGAGCTAGTCTACGCCGCGGGCGAGGGCAGCGCCGGAAGCCGGTTGGTGGACCGCTCCCCCGGTGTGCCGGCCAAGCTGGCCGAGCTGGTGATCGAGAAGTGGGACCCTGTGACCCTGCCGAAGCTCGACGTGCTGTTCGCGTCGCTGCCCACGGGCGCTTCGGCCGAGGCGCTGGCGCGCGTCCCCAAGGGCGTGAAGATTGTCGACATCGGCGGTGACCACCGCTACGTCGAGGGTTGGACGTACGGCTTAGCCGACGTCTGGCCAGACCAGATCGAGGGTCAGATCCGTGTTGCCAACCCTGGGTGCTTCCCCGCGGCGACACTGAACGCGCTGGCGCCGCTGCTGATCAACAAGCTGATCGAGCCTGGCAACATCGTGATTGACGCCAAGACCGGCATCTCCGGCGCCGGCCGGGGCGGCGCCGACAGCAAGTTCGGCTACGCCGAGAGCAACGAGAACTTGCTGCCCTACGGTCTGCTCAAGCACGTCCACATGCCCGAGATGGCCAAGACGATCGAGCGGCTGAGTGGCGGCAGCGCGGCCGGGCTGGTGTTCACACCACACTTGGTGCCGATGACCCGCGGCGTACTCGCCACCATTTACTGCCGCGGCCGCGCCACCACGGGCCAGTGCTTGGACGCGGCCCGGCGCTTCTACGCCGGGCGGGCATTCGTCCGCGTCACCGACAAGCCGCCGCAGACCAAATGGGCTACCGGCTCGAACCTCTCGTTCGTGAGCTATGCAGCCGATCCAGAGCGCAACTTGGTGATCGCGATGGGCGTGGTCGACAATCTCGGCAAGGGAGCGGCCGGTCAGGCGATGCAGAACGCGAACCTAATCTGCGGCCTGCCAGAGACCGCGGGGCTGGACGCCGTACCTGTTTGGCCGTGAGATCCTTTTTGCGAATCAATAACTCACCAAGTATGGGCTCATAACAGCGCCTTGCTTCCCCCACGCTTGTAACGCCTAGTTTAGGTGCCGCGCGGCTTCACCCGCCGGGTCGGCATCGCGTTGGCGGGATCCTCCGGCCAGGGGTGGCGCGGATAGCGGCCGCGCAGATCGGATCGCACGGCGGCGTAACTGCCGCGCCAAAAACCCGGCAGGTCGCGCGTCACCTGCACCGGCCGCTGCGCCGGCGACAGCAATTCCAGCACCAGCGGCACCGCGCCCTTCGCGATCGAGGGATGGGTGTTGAGCCCGAACAGTTCCTGCAACCGCACCGCGATGGTCGGCCACTGCTCGGCCTCGTAGTCGATCGCAAGCTGCGTGCCGGTCGGCGCCTCGAAATGCGTCGGCGCCTCGCGATCGAGCCGGGCCCGCAGCTCCCATGGCAGCAGCGCCATCAACGCATCCGACAGTTCGCCGGCGGAGAGATCCTTCAGCGCGGTCTTGTCGTACAGCGCCGGCACCAGCCAGTCGTCGGCGCGGGCGGCGAGCGCGGCATCGGACAGATCGGGCCAGCTCTCGCCCTCGGCCTTGCGCAGGAACATGACGCGGTCGCGCCATTGCTTGGCCTGCTTCGACCAGGGCAGCCGGTCGAGCCCCGCGGCAATCAGGCCATCGGCGAAGATCCGCGCGGTCTCAGCCGATGGCGACAGCGAGATCGGCGCCTCCGACAGCGTGATCGCATGCAGCGAACGCCGGCGGCGCGCGCGCAAGGCCATCGCGCTACGATCGAAGGTCACCTCTTCCGCGTTTTCGATCTGGTCGGCAAAGCGCCGCTCGATCTCCTCCTGGGTGATCGGCGCCGCCAGCAGGATGCGACCGCTCGCCGCCGTGCCGGTCAGCTCGGCGACGGCAATGTAAGGTGCCCGTGCCAGCGCCGCGGTCTGCTCGACGGCGGCACCGCGGCCATTGGCCAGCACGAAGCTGCCATTGCCCCGATTCTTCGCGACGCGATCCGGGAAAGCGAAGGCCAGCATCACGCCGGTGGAGAGATCTCCCTCATCGTTCACTGCCGCCTTTGTGGGCCCCCCTCCCCGGCCCTCCCCCGCAAGGGGGGCGGGAGAAGAGGGACGTGTTTCGGATCGTTCGACCTGCGCGGCCCAGCGCTCCGCCATGCTGCGCGCGCTGGTTGCGCGCTGCGAACGGTCGCGGCGGAACTGATCCAGCCTGACGTCGAGATCGACGCTGTCGCCGCCGAGCCCGCGCTCGGTCAGGACGGCCGCGATCATCGCCGCCTCTTCGGCTGCGCCGAACCGCGCGGAATCCACGATCATGCGCGCCAGCCGCGGCGGCAGCGCCAGCGCGCGCAGGCTGTTGCCTTCCGCGGTGATGCGGCCGTCGCGATCGAGCGCGCCGAGCTCGGTCAGCAGCGACTTCGCCTCCTTTAGCGCCGGCGCCGGCGGCGGATCGAGGAAGGCAAGGCCGGCGGGATCGCTGACGCCCCATTGCGCGAGGTCGAGCACCAGCGACGACAGGTCGGCGGACAGGATTTCGGGCGCGGTATAGGCCGGGAGCGACGCGGTCTGCGGCTCGTCCCACAGCCGGTAGCACACGCCGGGCTCGATGCGGCCGGCACGGCCGCGGCGCTGGTCGACCGCTGCGCGCGAGGCGCGAACGGTTTCCAGCCGCGTCAGCGCAATATCAGGCTCGTAGCGCGGCACCCGCGCCATGCCGGAGTCAACCACGATGCGGACCCCCTCGATGGTCAGCGACGTCTCGGCGATCGAGGTCGCCAGCACCACCTTGCGGATGCCCTTGGGCGCCGGCGCGATGGCGCGGTCCTGCACGCCGGCCTCGAGCGCGCCGAATAGCGGCACGATCTCGACCGACGGATCCTGCACGCGCTCGGCGAGCAAGGCCTGGGTGCGGCGGATTTCGGCCGCACCCGGCAGGAAGGCGAGCACCGAACCGGCATCGGCGCGCAGCGCCGCGGCGATCGCGTCTGCCATCTGGCGCTCCAGCGGCACATCGGCCTTGCGACCGAGATAGCGGGTCTCGACCGGAAAGGCGCGCCCCTCGCTTTCGACCACCGGCGCATCGCCAAGCAATTTCGCGACGCGCGCGCCATCGAGGGTTGCCGACATCACGAGGATGCGCAGGTCTTCGCGCAGGCCGGTCTGCGCGTCGCGCGCCAGCGCGAGCCCGAGATCGGCATCGAGCGAACGCTCGTGGAATTCGTCGAACAGCACGGCGGCCACACCGTTGAGCTCGGGATCGTCGAGGATCTGCCGCGAGAAGATGCCTTCGGTCACGACCTCGATCCGCGTCGTGCGCGACACCTTCGAGCCGAAGCGGACGCGATAGCCGACGGTCTCGCCTGCGCGTTCGCCGAGCGTCTTCGCCATCCGCTCGGCGCTGGCGCGCGCGGCGATGCGGCGCGGCTCCAGCACGATGATCTTCTTGCCCTTCGCCCAGGACGCATCCAGCAGCGCGAGCGGCACGCGCGTGGTCTTGCCGGCGCCGGGCGGAGCGACCAGCACCGCGGCGTTGTGGCCGGCGAGCGTGCGGTCGAGCTCATCGAGCACGGCATCGATGGGAAGCGGCGTATCAAACTTGCGCGGCAAAACCAATCATCCGTCATCACCCGCGCAGGCGGGTGATCCAGTAACCACCGTCGTGCCCAGCCGCAAAGACCGAGCCTACTGAATACCCCGCCTAAGGCGGGGATGACAGTGGTATTGAGGTTAAGCCCGCGGCAACGGCGCGCGGCCGACGCTGTCGTAGGCAAAGCCGTGGGCAGCCATATCCTCGGGGCGATAGATGTTGCGCAGATCGATCACGACCGGCTGCCTCAGCTCCGCCTTGAGCCGATCGAGGTCGAGCGTGCGATACTGCACCCATTCGGTGACGACGACCATGGCGTCGGCGCCCTTCGCGCACGCATAGGGATCGTCGCAATACTCGATATCAGGCAGCTCCTTGCGCGCCTGCTCCATGCCGACCGGATCATGCGCCCGCACCTTGGCGCCCATGTCGAGCAGGCCGGTGACGAGCGGGATCGACGGTGCCTCGCGCATGTCGTCGGTGTCGGGCTTGAAGGTGAGGCCGAGCACCGCGATGGTCTTGCCGCGCAGGCTGCCGCCGGAGAGGCTCGCGACCTTGCGTGCCATGGCGCGCTTGCGATTGTCGTTGACGCCGAGCACCGCCTCGACGATGCGCAACTGCACGTCGTGGTCCTGCGCGATCTTGATCAGCGCGCGGGTGTCCTTCGGGAAGCAGGAGCCGCCGAAGCCCGGCCACGCATGCAGGAATTTCGAGCCGATGCGGTTGTCGAGACCGATGCCGCGCGCGACCTCCTGCACGTCGGCGCCGACCTTCTCGGAGAGATCGGCGATCTCGTTGATGAAGGTGATCTTGGTCGCGAGGAACGCGTTGGCGGCGTATTTGATCAGCTCGGCCGTGCGCCGTGCCGTGAACATCAGCGGCGCCTGATTGAGCGACAGCGGCCGGTAGATGTCGCCGAGCACCTTGCGGCCGCGTTCATCTGATGTGCCGACCACGATGCGATCGGGGAACTTGAAGTCGCGGATCGCGGCGCCCTCGCGCAGGAATTCGGGATTGGAGGCGACGACGACGTCGGCCGCGGGGTTGGCCTCGTGGATCAGTCGCTCCACCTCATCACCGGTGCCGACCGGCACGGTCGACTTGGTGACGACCACGGTGAAACCCTTCAGCGCCGCTGCGATCTCGCGCGCCGCGCCATAGACATAGGTGAGGTCGGCGTGACCATCGCCGCGCCGCGACGGCGTGCCGACCGCGATGAAGACCGCATCCGCCTCCGCAACCGGCGCCGCCAGATCAGTGGTGAATTCGAGCCGCCTGGCCTTCACATTGGCCGCGACCAGCGCGTCGAGACCGGGCTCGAAAATCGGGATCTCGCCCCGATGGAGCGCCGCGATCTTGCTCGCATCCTTGTCCACGCACGTCACCTGGTGGCCGAAATCCGCAAAACAGGCGCCCGACACCAGCCCCACATACCCCGTGCCAATCATGGCAATGCGCATGAAACAACCCGCTTTCTATGGTTAACGACCCCTGGGATTCGTGCGCCTCTTAGAACATTTACCGGCCAAGGGAAACGTGGAAAAGCACCGGCCCCGCGGCATGTCATTTGAATGAATAAAGGAGAAAGCAACCGATCGGGCCGATGATGCACCCGATCACGCCGAAACAGGACAAAGATGACCATAAACGGCACAGCCGCTGCGACAGACCGTTCCACCCGGAGCGCCGGCGGGCGCGTCGACTGGGTCGACTATGCCCAGGGCATCTGCATCGTCATGGTCGTGATGATGCACTCGGTTCTGGGCGTGGAGAAAGCCGCCGATCAGACCGGTTTCATGCATTATGTGGTGATGTTCGCGAAGCCGTTCCGGATGCCCGACTTCTTCCTGATTTCCGGGCTGTTCCTGTCGGTCGTAATCGATCGCGATTGGCGCACCTATCTCGACCGCAAGGTGATGCACTTCGCTTATTTCTGTGTGCTGTGGGTGACGATCCAGTTCGGCTTCAAGGCACCGTCGCTCGCTGCCGAAACGGGCTGGGGCCAGGTCGGGTTGCTGTATCTCGAATCCTTCATCGAGCCGTTCGGCACGCTGTGGTTCATCTATCTGCTGCCGATCTTCTTCGTCGTCACCAAACTGACACGCAATGTTCATCCGCTTGTCATCTGGCTGATCGCCGCGGCGCTCGAGATGACGCATCTGACGACGGGCTGGCCGGCGATCGACGAGTTCTGCGCGCGCTTCGTCTATTTCTTCACCGGCTACATCCTCGCCGATTACGTGTTCGCGCTGTCGGACCGCGCCCGGGCGCGGCCTTTGCTTGCGCTTCTCGGGCTGGGGCTCTGGGCGCTCGTCAATGGCGGGCTGGTCGCGCTCGACGTGAGCGAATGGCCGCTTCTCTCACTGGCGCTCGGGCTCTCCGGCGCCTGCGCGATCATCGTGATCGGTACGCTCCTGGCGCGTGCGCATCGGCTCGATTTCCTGCGCTTCTGTGGTGAGCACTCCATCGTCATCTATCTCGCCTTCTTCCTGCCGATGGCCGCGACACGGACGGCCCTGCTGCGGATCGACGTGATCCACGACATCGGCCTGATCTCGCTGATCGTGACCGCAGTCGGCGTCGCCGGCTCGCTCCTGATCTGGCGTCTGGCGCTGGCGGCCCGGGCCAATTTCCTGTTCGAGCGGCCCGATGCGTTCTGGATTGCGCCCAAAAAGGCCGCGCCCGCGCTGCAAGCGGCCGAATAAGTCCCGGTAGTGCCGAAAGTCACGACCGGATTCGTTCCAACCGGGCGGTATCCGGCCGATCGAATTTTCCGCATATTGAAATGATTGGCCTTTTGGTCCCGAATGTTTCGTCGCAGAGCGCCCGACGAAACAATTCTCCCGCTCACGAAACCATTTTCCCCTTTTCGCGCAGACATCCGGAAACGGGCAGTCACTAACAATTCTCCCAACGAACCGCCGCCAAACGGCGAATTGGGAGCCTGTCATGCCGAACGTCATCGCCATCAACGCCGCAGCCAAGAAGCATATTGCCGCTGCCCGCACGACCTCGGATGAAATGCTGCTCGCCAGCATCGCCAACGGTGACCGCACCGCGATGCACGTCCTCTATTCCCGTCACAACGTTCGGGTCTACCGCTTCGTGCTGCGCATGGTGCGGGACAGCAAGATCGCCGAAGACCTGGTCAGCCAGGTGTTCCTGGATGTCTGGCGGACCGCCTCCCAGTTCGAGGGCCGTTCGCAGGTTTCGACCTGGCTGCTGTCGATCGCCCGTTTCAAGGCGCTGACCGCACTGCGCCAGCGCAAGCACGAAGACATCGATCAGGAAGATGTTCTGGAGATCGCCGATGGTGCCGACACGCCGGAAACCTCGCTCGATCGCACCACCACCAGCGAGATCCTGCGCGCCTGCGTCGCCAAGCTGTCGCCGGCCCACCGCGAGATCATCAACCTCGTCTACTATCATGAGAAGTCGGTCGAAGAGGCCGGGCTGATCATCGGGATCCCGCAGAGCACGGTGAAGACCCGGATGTTCTATGCCCGCAAGCAGCTCGCCGATCTCCTCAGGGGTGCCGGCGTTGACAGCGTCGCTGCGTAAATAAAGCAAGTTCAATACATTAGATGAATATCACGCGGGCCGGACCGACGGCCCGGGAAACCGAAAAAGTTCAGCGACGAAACAATTGAAACACACCACGACATCGGCCCGAAAAATTCGATCGCTACGCTCTTAAACAACGACGCGACGCCACCATCTAGTGAATCAGGTTCGAGACTTTCCAAGTTAGCCTCCCAAGTGACCTCCAACGACCCGGCCGGGATGCCCCCCTGCCGGGTCGCTCTATGTCTGGCGGGTCGATCTCTCAGGACAGGATCCGACGAAGCTCCCGGCGCCGCTTCGTGAAGCCGAGCGCGGCTGGCCTCACATGGACGTGACGGCGCGCGCGAGCGAAGCGCGTAACGCCGTGAGTCATTGCCGCGAACAGCATCATGCGTCCCTGGCACTGTTCGGTAGGCCGGGACTGCTGACGGATGGACCACAATGCTCAGTCTCGCTCTCGCGCTGCTCGCCGGTGTCGCGACCGTCGCCGCGCCTTGCACCCTGCCGATGCTGCCAATCCTGCTCGGGGTATCGATAGGCCAGACCCGCAAGGCGCGGCCGGCGATGATCGCGCTCGGCTTCGTGATGTCGTTCTCTATCGTGGCGTTGCTGCTGAGCGCGATCACGCGCGCCTTCGATTTCGATCCGAACGTGCTGCGGACGGGAGCTGCGATCCTGCTTGCCGGCTTCGGTCTGCTCATGATCTGGCCGGCGCCGTTCGAATGGCTGTCGATCCGGCTGGCCGGCCTTACCGGCGGCAACCTCGCCGGCACTGTCCCGTCACAGGGGCTGTTGGGCGGCTTTCTGCTCGGCGGCACGCTTGGCCTGGTGTGGACGCCCTGCGCCGGGCCTGTGCTCGGCTCGATCCTCACCATCATCGCGACCGCAAATGACACCGCATGGGCGAGCCTGCAGCTCGTCACCTATGCGATCGGCGCGGCGATTCCAATGCTTGCGATCGCCTATGGCGGGCAGGCCGTTACCAGCCGCGTGCGCAGCATCGCGCGGATTTCGCCGCGCCTGCAGCAGGGCTTCGGCGTCGTGATCGTCGCATTCGCTGCACTCTCATACCTGCAATACGACACGCTGATCGTGGCGTGGCTGACCCGCTTTTATCCCAACGGCCAGATTGGCCTGTAAGTCTCGAAAGGAGATCTCGATGTCCCTGCGCTTGATTGCCGTGTCCGCGCTGGTGGCCGGCCTTGGCCTTGGCGGCGCCGTCATTCCCGGCCTGTGCACGGAGGCCGATGCGCCGGCGCGGCCCATTGCGATGACTGCAGCCATGGCGGCCGAGCAGAGCCGGACCGCGCCCGAGTTCGTCGGCATCGGCAACTGGTTCAATTCACAGCCGCTCAAGCTCGCCGATCTGCGCGGCAAGGTCGTGCTGGTGGATTTCTGGACCTATGGCTGCGTCAACTGCGTCAACACCCTGCCGCACGTCACCGAACTTTATTCAAAATATCGGGATCGCGGCCTCGTCGTGATCGGGGTCCACACGCCGGAATTCCCGTTCGAGCGCTCCGCGTCGCACGTGCAAGCGGCGTTGAAGCGACACGGCATCCTCTATCCGGTGGCGCAGGACAACAATTCGCAGACCTGGAACGCCTATCGCAATCAGTATTGGCCGGCGCAGTACATCATCGACCAGAACGGCAGGATCGTTTTCCAGCACGACGGCGAAGGGCAGTATGAGCAGATCGACCGCACCATCGCGCGGCTGCTCAACGCCGGCGCCTAGGAGGGCTGAATCCGCGCAAACCGGAATGGTTTTTTCCGCAAAGATCGAGCCTGAACAATGAGATGAGGTGTCGATGCGATCGTATCCATCGCATCGCCACCTCGGACAATCCGTCCCGTATTGTCGGTCATCCCCGCCGTGCTAGGGTTCTTCCAGAGTGGGCGCGCTCCCGACGACTGGAAGACGGTCTTCGGACCAGATTGCGCTCCGAATGGACGGACGGTGCGTCATGTTCGAAGGCTGGGATGCGGTTGCGCTCGCGCGCGCACAGTTTGCTTTCACGATGTCGTTCCACATCGTGTTCCCCGCTTTCTCGATCGGGCTTGCGAGCTACCTCGCGGTTCTGGAAGCGCTGTGGCTTGCCACCGGGCGCGATGTCTACATCAACCTGTTCAATTACTGGCTGAAGATCTTCGCGGTCGCTTTCGGCATGGGTGTGGTGTCGGGCATCGTGATGTCCTACCAGTTCGGCACCAACTGGTCGGCGTTCGCGGACAAGACCGGCCCGGTGATCGGCCCGATGATGGCCTATGAAGTGCTGACCGCGTTCTTCCTCGAGGCGGGCTTCCTCGGCGTGATGCTGTTCGGGCTCGAACGCGTCGGCCATAGGCTGCATTTTATCGCGACGCTGATGGTCGCGATCGGCACGCTGATCTCTGCGTTCTGGATCCTGTCGGCCAACTCCTGGATGCAGACGCCGACCGGTTATACCGTCAATGCCGACGGGCAGTTCGTCGCCGCCGACTGGCTCAAGGTGATCTTCAATCCGTCATTCCCCTACCGGCTCGTGCACATGGTGCTGGCGGCGTATCTCACCACCTCGCTCGTGGTCGGTGCGGTCGGCGCCTTTCATCTGCTGCGCGACCAGCATCTCGCCGGCCCGCGCGTGATGTTCTCGATGGCGATGTGGATGGCGACGCTGGTGGCGCCGATCCAGATCCTCGCCGGCGACCAGCACGGCCTCAACACGCTGGAGCATCAGCCCGCCAAGGTGATGGCGATGGAAGGCCACTTCCAGAGCCACAAGGACGGCGCGCCGCTGGTGCTGTTCGGCTGGCCCGATATGGCCGATGCCAGGGTGAAGTACGCGATCGAGGTGCCGAAGCTGTCGTCGCTGATCCTGAAGCACTCGCTCGACGCTCCCCTTGCCGGCCTCGACACCGTGCCGCGCGAGAACTGGCCGCCGGTGCCGATCACCTTCTGGGCATTCCGCGTCATGGTCGGGCTCGGCTTCCTGATCCTCGGCCTCGGCCTGTTCAGCCTCGTGATGCGCCTGCGCGGAAAGATGTACGAGACGCGGCTGCTGCACCTGTTCGCGATCGCGATGGGACCGGCCGGCTTCATTGCCGTGCTCGCCGGCTGGATCACCACCGAGACCGGCCGGCAGCCATTCACCGTCTATGGACTGTTGCGAACGGCCGATGCGGTCTCGCCGCTCGCAGCGCCTGCGGTCGGCTCCTCGCTAATCGCCTTCATCATCGTCTATTTCGCCGTGTTCGTCGCCGCCGTGGTCTACATCCTGCGGCTGATGGCGCAGCCGCCGCATCATGGCGAGCAAGGCCCGTCGCATGACCTGCCGGCGCGCGCCGCCGGCATCACGCCGGCCGCAGGCGCTGCAGCGGAGGGCGCACGATGAGCTTCGCCGCCGACCTCGCCACGATCTGGGCCTTCATCATCGCCTTCGCCGTGTTCGTCTATGTCGTGATGGACGGCTTCGATCTCGGCCTCGGCATCCTGTTTCCGCTGTTTCCGCAAAAGTCCGATCGCGATGTGATCATGAACAGCGTGGCGCCAGTGTGGGACGGCAACGAGACCTGGCTGGTGCTCGGCGGCGGCGGCATGATGGCGGCGTTTCCGCTGGCCTATGCGGTGCTGATGCCGGCGCTCTACACGCCTGTCATCGCGATGTTGCTTGGCCTTGTGTTCCGCGGCGTCGCGTTCGAATTCCGCTGGCGGACGCAGAAGGCGCGCAACAAGTGGGATATCGCGTTCGCCGGCGGCTCGCTGCTCGCGGCGCTGGCGCAGGGGATTGCGCTCGGCGCGATCCTGCAAGGCATCCATGTCGAGGGACGGCAATATGCCGGCGGCTGGTGGGACTGGCTGACGCCGTTCAGCATCCTGACCGGCGTGGCGCTGGTGATCGGCTATGCGCTGCTGGGCGCCACCTGGCTTGTGATGAAGACCGAAGGCAACTTGCGCGACCGCGCTTACCATTTGAGTTGGGTGCTTCTGATCGCGATGCTTTGCGCGATCGGCGCCATCAGCATCGCGACGCCGTTCCTGCACGTGCAGTACACCCATCGCTGGTTCGCCTGGCCGAACATCATCCTGACCGCGCCGGTGCCGATCGCGGTCGCCGCCGTTGCCGTGTTGCTGCTGCGCGCGCTGACCAACAAGTACGACTACCAGCCGTTCTTCCTGTCGCTGGCGCTGTTCGCGCTGTCCTATGCCGGGCTCGGCATCAGCATGTACCCGTATATCGTGCCGCATAGCATCACGATCTGGCAGGCGGCTGCGCCGGAGAACAGCCAGATCTTCATGCTGGTCGGCGTCGCGGTGCTGATCCCGCTGATCCTCGGCTACACCGGCTGGGCCTACTGGGTGTTCCGCGGCAAGGTGCGGCCCGGACACGGGTACCACTGATGCCGCCGGATCCTGTCCCGCGCCCGCTCGGCCGGCGCCTCCTGTGGTTCGCTGCGCTCTGGCTCGGCGGTGTTGGCACGGGCGCCCTGGTCTCCTTCGCCCTGCGGCTCTGGATCGCGCCGAGATGAGATCGGTCGAGCGGTGACGCGGCGATCCAAAAACGGGAAGCATTACAGCGGGATACCACCTGTGCGTGCCCCAAGCTTGCCATCAAGCTGTCACTGAGATTTGATGTTCGCGCGATTTGAGTGGAGCAGGCAGTTGGCCTGCGCCGAGAAGGGGAGCTTTGCATGACGAAACTTCGCCACCTGCTCTGGATGGTGACCGCCGTGGTCGGTCTGGTGCTGTCGACGTCGCAAGGCTTTGCGCAAAGCCGCCCCGACGTCGACGAGCCCGGCCTGGTCCCCGACGAAAACTACCAGCTCGATCCGGAGTGGCAGAAGCAGGTCGTGTACTACCGCACCAACGAGGCGCCGGGCACCATCATCATCTCCACCGCCGAGCGTCATCTTTATCTCGTCCAGGGCAACGGCCGCGCACTGCGCTACGGCATCGGTGTCGGCCGCGAAGGCTTCCAGTGGCAGGGCCTTCTGAGCATCACCCGCAAGGCGGAATGGCCGGACTGGACGCCTCCGCCGGAAATGATCGCACGCCAGCCCTACCTGCCGCGTTTCATGGCGGGCGGCCCCGGCAATCCGCTCGGGGCGCGCGCGATGTATCTCGGCACCACGGTCTACCGCATCCACGGCACCAACCAGCCCGACACGATCGGCACCGCGATCTCCTCGGGCTGCTTCCGCCTCGTCAACGCCGACGTCATGGATTTGTACGGCCGCGTCCCGGTCGGCACCAAGGTGATCGTCCGGCAGAAGCCCCAACTCTAGCCTCCAGCCCGCCTTCAGCAGCCCACCCACTTTCCCTCATTGGCGAGATACATCCATGCGTACATTTCGAGGCGGCCTGACGATCGGGCTCGCGATCGCCGTGCTGGTCGCGGCCGCCGCCATCACCTACGAGCGCTACGACACCCGCACGCTGAAGCGCACGCAACGCCGCGGCGAGGTGCTGTGCGGCGTCAACAAGGGCCTGCCGGGCTTCTCGATTCCCGACGACAAGGGCAATTGGACCGGCTTCGATGTCGACTTCTGCCGTGCGGTGGCGTCAGCCATCTTCGACGATCCGTCGAAGGCGAAGTTCGTCCCGCTCGACGCCAGCGAACGCCTCAAGGAGTTGCAGGACCGCAAGGTCGACATCCTCTCCCGCAACTCGACCTGGAGCATGTCGCGCGAGACCAATTACGACCTCTATTTCCCAGCGGTCGCCTACTATGACGGCCAGGGCTTCATGATCCCGCGCGCGCGCAACATCGATTCCGCGCTCGACCTGGACGGCAGCAAGGTCTGCGTGCAGTCCAACACCACGACGCAGCTCAACCTTGCCGACTACTTCCGTGCCAACAACATGAAGTACACGGAGATGAAGTTCGACAAGCTGGACGACGTCGTGAAGGCCTACGACTCCGGCCAGTGCGACACCCTGACGTCGGACGCCTCGCAGCTCTACGCGCTGCGGCTCAACCTTTCCAAGCCGAACGATCAGGTCATTCTGGCCGATATCATCTCAAAGGAGCCGCTGGCGCCGGTGGTGCGGCTGCGCGACGACGACTGGATGATGATCGTGAAATGGACGCTCTACGCCATGATCAACGCCGAGGAGCTCGGCATTACCTCCAAGAACATCGACGAGGCGCTCAAGTCGAAGAAGCCCGAGGTGATGCGGCTGGTCGGCACCGAGGGCAGCTATGGCGAGGATCTCGGCCTGACCAAGGACTGGGCCGTGCGCATCATCCGCCACGTCGGCAACTATGGCGAGGTCTACGACCGCAACGTCGGCAGCGGCTCCAACCTGAAGATCCCGCGTGGCATGAACCAGCTTTGGAACGCCGGCGGCGTCCAATACGCGCCGCCGATCCGGTGACGGCGGTTTAGCCGACGCGCTCTGCCACAGCCTCAACTGTCATCACCCGCGAAAGCGGGTGATCCAGTACGCCGCGGCCTCTCGATTCGAGTGCTGGCGTCTCTGGAATACTGGGTCGCCCGGTCCCGTCTCCGCCAAGGCTTCGACGAGGCTTGCGATTCAGGCACGCCGAAGCTTTAGCGGAGGCGGCAAGCCGGGCGATGACAGCGGGATTTGTGGCGACGCTTTGCGCCGGATCAATACCCCTTGCCGCGCGCCAATTGATCGGCGTGGAAATTGCTGTCGCCGAACAGCTCCTGGCAAACCCGGGCGCGCTTCATGAAGAAGCCGATGTCGAACTGGTCGGTCATGCCCATGCCGCCATGCATCTGCACGCCCTCCTGCACGGCCTGCGTCGCCGTGGTGCCAGCGCGCGCCTTGGCGACCGCGACCGCGGTGCCGGCCTTGTCGATGTCGGCATCGAGCGCCTGCAGCGCCTTCAGGACAGCGGCACGGGTGATCTCGATCTCGATATAAAGTTGGGCAGCCCGGTGCTGCAGCGCCTGGAATTCACCGATCGCCTTGCCGAACTGCTTGCGCTCCTTGAGGTAGGTCACCGTGCGGCCGAACACCTCTTCGCTCAGGCCAACCATTTCGGAGGCGACCGCGCCGCGGCCGACATTGAGCACGCCCTCGAGCAGCCCACTTCCTTGATCGACCTCACCGAGCACGCTGTCGGCATTGACCTCGACATTGTCGAACAAGATGCGCGCCGCATTGTGCGAATCGACCATCGCGGTACGTTCGACCGCGAGACCCTTCGCCTTGGGATCGACCAGGAACAGTGTCAGCCCGTTCTTGTCGCCGGCGGCGCCCGCCGTGCGCGCCGCGACGATCAGCAGATCAGCGGTGTGGCCGTCGACCACGAACGCCTTGTCGCCCGAGAGCTTGAAGCCGTTGCCGGAACGCGCCGCCTGCAGCTTGGTCTGCAGCGGGCGATGCTGGGCGCCCTCGTCGATGGCGAGCGCAGCGAGCAATGAGCCGTCGGAAATCTTCGGCAGGTGCTGCGCCTTCTGCGCCTCGCTGCCGCCACGCGACAGCGCCGATGCCGCCACCACTGATGTCGCCAGGAACGGCGAGGGCATCAAGGTGCGGCCGATCTCCTCCATCACGATGCCGGCCTCGACGCAGCCGAGCCCGCTGCCGCCGAATTTCTAGGGAACGAGCAGGCCGGAGAAGCCCATCTCGGCAAAGGTCTTCCAGAGCTCGCGGGAGAAGCCGGTGGCATCCTTGGAGTCGCGCAAGCTGCGCAGATGCGACACCGGCGCCTTGTCGCTGATGAGGCCGCGCGCGCTGTCGCGCAGCATGGATTGTTCTTCGGTGAGGACGAGGGCCATTGGTGGATTCCGCTCTAGATATCTTCGATTGATTTTCACTGTTGCCCCTCATGGTGAGGAGGCGCTCTGGCGCCGTCTCGAACCATGAGGCTGATATCGGGGCCTCATCCTTCGAGACGCGCGTTCCGCGCTCCTCAGGATGAGGAATTTGCAATCACGCGCCCGGCAAATCGAGGATGCGCTTGGCGACGATGCCGAGCATCACCTCGCTCGTGCCGCCCTCGATCGAGTTCGCCTTGGTGCGCAGCCAGGCGCGCGGCCGGGCGCCGCCCCTGGAGCGCTCGCTTTCCCACTCCAGCGCGTCGATGCCGCCCGCCGACATCAGGATCTCGTAGCGGCGCTTGTTGAGCTCGGTGCCGTAATATTTCATCGCCGACGAGAACGCCGGATGCGATTGCCCGGCCTTGGCGAGATCGACCGCGCGTTCCGCGGCGGCGGCGAGCGCCGCCTCGTCGACCTCGAAGGTCGCGATCTGGCTGCGCAACTGCGCATCGTCGAGCTTGCCTTGCGCGTCCGCGCCGACGGAATCGGCCGCGATCTGGCCGAGCGGACGGCCGACGCCGCGCTCGCCCATCCCTGAGATCATCGCGCGCTCGTGCTGCAGCAGATACTTGGCGACGTCCCAGCCGCGATTGACCTGCCCCACGACGTGCGACTTCGGCACCCGCACATTGTCGAAGAAGGTTTCGCAGAACGGCGAATAGCCCGAGATCAAGAGGATCGGCTTGGTCGAAACCCCCTTCGACGTCATGTCGAACAGGATGAAGCTGATGCCGTCATGCTTCTTCGCCGCCGGATCGGTGCGGACCAGGCAGAAGATCCAGTCGGCATAGTTGGCGTAGGAGGTCCAGATCTTCTGGCCGTTGATGATGTAGTCGTCGCCGTCGCTCTCGGCGCGGGTCTGCAGCGAGGCGAGATCGGAACCGGCGTTCGGTTCGGAATAGCCCTGGCACCAGCGGATCAGGCCCGCGGTGATGTCAGGCAGATGCTCCTTCTTCTGTTCCTCGGTGCCGTATTTCAGCAGCGCCGGCCCGAGCATGGAGATGCCGAACGAGGTGAGCGGCTGTCGCGCGCCGATTGCCGCCATCTCCTGGCGGACGATCTTGGCTTCCTCGCCGTCGAGGCCGCCGCCGCCATACTCCTTCGGCCAGTGCGGCACGGTCCAGCCCTTGTCACGCATGCGCTCGAACCAGACGCGCTGCGCTTCGGAGGAGAACTTGGCGTTACGCCCGCCCCAGAACGTATCGCCATCCGACGTCATCGGCTTGCGCATCTCCGGCGGGCAATTCTGCTCCAGCCAGGCGCGGGTCTCACTGCGGAATTTCTCGAGGTAAGCCATGGTGCGTTTCCGGTCAAAATCGACGAATTGAAATCGACCTTAGCCAGCGCCCCATGGAATTCAATATGTCTTGCGAGCGCGGCATGCTCTGCTGTCGCTGGTCACTGCGCCCGATCGGGTGTATGCGCGAGATGGGGTAACGATTGAAAAACAAGAGGAAACGGACATGCGGCTCAAACTCCTTTCGCCTGGCGAAATGAACGCCGCCCAGAAGGAAACCTATGACGAGTCGATCGCCGGCAAGCGCGGGGCCCCGCCGGCGCCGATGATGGCCTGGCTCAATAGCCCGGAGATGGCGCGGCACGCCACGCGCCTTGGCGAGGTGCTGCGCTTCGACACGGTGTTTCCGGCAAAGCTGTCGGAGATCGCGATCCTGGTCACCGCCCGGCACTGGACCGCGCATTACGAGTGGTATGCGCACAAGCGCCTGGCGCTGAAGGGCGGCCTCGATCCGAAGATCATCGAAGACATCCGGGTGCGGCGCGTCCCGACCTTCGATGATCCCAAGGCCAAGATGATCTACGAGCTCGCCAAGTCGCTGCACGAGGGCCACGGCGTGGCCAAGCCGCTGTACGACGAGGCGATCGAACTGCTGAGCCTGCGCGGCGTGGTCGAGATCATCGGGTTGTGCGGCTACTACACCATGGTGTCGATGACGCTGAACACGTTCGAGTTCGAGGTGCCCGGCGGCGAACTGTCGGAGCTGGCGTAAGTCTTCCGCCCGCAACTGAGACGCTTCCGGAAACCTCGGGTTTCCGGATCGACCGCTCTACGATCCGCGGATTCTGACTATATCAGATTGAAGGGCTTCCCGCGGCCGGGAAGCCGCACGCCAGCGGAGCCGGAACGTGTCGCAGACCCCTCCCATCATCGCGGGCACCCGAATCGGGCATGTCCACCTCAAGGTCGCCGACCTCGATCGCGCGCTCAGCTTCTATTGCGGCGTGCTCGGCTTCGAGCTGCAGCAGCGCATGGGCTCCGGCGCCGCCTTCATCTCGGCCGGCGGCTATCACCACCACATCGGCCTCAACACCTGGGAGAGCAAGGGCGGCCATCCGCCGCCGCCCGGAACCACCGGCCTGTTCCACACCGCCATCCTCTATCCGACCCGCGCGGCACTCGCCGACGCGCTGCATCGCGTGCTCACTGCCGGCATTCCACTCGACGGCGCCAGCGATCACGGCGTCAGCCAGGCACTGTACCTGCGCGATCCCGACGAGAACGGCGTCGAGCTCTACTGGGACCGGCCCGAGGCCGAATGGCCGCGCACGGCCGACGGCAAGCTCGCGATGTTCACCAGGCGGCTCGACCTCGAGGATCTCCTGAAGCAGCGCGCGATCTAGGTTCGTGGCCGGCTTCCCCTTCCCCCTGAAAGGAGGAAGGTCGGGATGGGGGTCAGCCGCGAACGATGCTGTTTGAGGAAAGAGCAGATCCGCACCCGCTTTGCTCGGCGAGCAAAGCGACCTCCCCTTTTCAAGGGGAGGTGAAAAGGGGGTTCGGATTACGCGGAGCCTGTCCGCGGGCGCGTGTTCGCGCGACCCGTGGGCTCCCTCCGGGGCTACGGCGCCAACAACGGACGCGCCAGCCAGGCCGCAATGTAGAGTCCGGCGCCGAACACCGCATGCGTCACGAGGCTGTGCAGCCGCGCGGCGGTCGGATCAGGCATCCGGCTCGCGGCGATGCCGGCGCCCATGGCGGGCTGCATCACCAGGAACGGCGCGGCCACGCTGGCAATTCCGACGATCAGCGCCGGGGCAAGCGTCGGATAACGCGCCCAATCGAGACCGACGATCGCGAGCAACAGGCCCGCCAAGCCGATCCCGATCAGATAATGCGCGATCCATCCGATCGATCGCTCGCCGGCGATCGCGGCTGAGGCGGCGATCCGGTGGTGACAGACGCGCCCGTGCGCGAGATGACCGAACCAGCGGCCGACCAGCGCATAGTCCAGAGATCGGATACCGAGCAGCCGCGCGCGGATGATCCCCCAGACGTCCATCACGGCCGTAGCCCCCGCCCCGATCAGCACCGCGGCTGTCAAATACTCTGCGGCCTCAGCCATGCACGTCATCCGTGATGCCTTCTTGCGTTGTTGCCCGTAGTGATGCTTGCCTGGAGCAAGCGAATGGCTGCACTCTGCCAGTTCAAGTTAACTTGAGGTCAAGGCCGTGAGGGACATCGATATCGCCGAGCTCGCCCAAATGTCGGGAGTGCGCGCCTCGACCCTGCGCTTCTATGAGGAGAAGGGGCTGATCGCTTCGCATGGACGGCGGGGACTGCGCCGCCTGTTCGACCCGGCCGTGCTGGATCGGCTGGCGCTGATCGCGCTCGGCCGCGCCGCCGGCTTCTCGCTCGACGAGATCGGGACAATGTTTGCGCCGGATGGCCGGCCACGGATCGATCGCCGCAAGCTGGCTGCCAAGGCGGAGGAGCTCGACCGGACCATTCGCAAGCTCAACGCCATGCGCGACGGCCTGCGCCACGCCGCCGCCTGCCCCGCGCCGAGCCACATGGAATGCCCGACCTTCCGTCGCCTGCTGCGTGTCGCGGCGGCCGGCAAGATCGGCGAGAAGAAGGTCCGGAAATCACGGCAGCGATCGTAGCCCCTGAAAGGCAGGTCTATCGCATATGCCGTCTTGGGCGGCTGCGCACATACTCGGCCTCGTGGTTCGAGACGCGCCGCAAGCGGCGCTCCTCACCATGAGGGTCTACTATTGTGCCGCAAAACAAGACCTTATCCTGAGGAGCCGCGGAGCGGTGTCTCGAAGGATGGCCGCAGGGCGCTTTTCTCCCAAATGCGATTGCCCTACCCTGAAAAAGGGGGAAGGTCGGGATAGGGGTCAGCCGCGAGCGACGCTGCATGCGGAGAGAGCGGAGAGAGCAGATCCCCACCCGCTTTGCTCTGGCGAGCAAAGCGACCTCCCCTTTTCAAGGGGAGGTGGAAATTCGCTTCGCTCTATCCGGAGCTAAGTCCTCTTCATCATGATCACAACAGCCGCGATCAGCTCGAGAGCGATGCAGCCATAGAACGGCAACGTGTAGCTGCCGGAAAGGTCGTGCAGCAATCCGATCACGCCCGGGCCGAAGGAATAAGTCACCTGGTTGATGGCTGTGAGCAGGCTGACGAGCACACCGAAGGCCCGCGGATCGAACTCGCGCTGAATGATCAGCGACGGCAGCGTGATCAGGTTGCCGACGGAGAAACCGAACAGCCCGCAGGCCGCGATCTGTGCGACATCGTTGTGCAGATTGATGATGACGAGCAGCGCGACGGCCTGGCTGGCGAAGGACAGCGCCGATGCCAGCCGCTGGTTCAGCCTGTCGATCACGAAGGAGAACGAGACGCGGCCGACCACCGCCATCGCGGTCAACAGCGCGATCGCGATCGTGGCGCGCTCGCGCCCGATCGTCTGATCCAGGAACGCGATCAGGTGGACGATGAAGCCGACCTGCGCAAACAGCACCAGCGCGAATGCAACCGAGACCGACAGGAAGTTGATATCGCGCAGCGCGCGGGCACGGAGCTGCGTGGCCGACGGCGCGTCTGCGGCGGCCAAGGTGACCGCGTGGAGGTGCGCCGGCGGCTGGCCGACGAAGATCAAGGTCACCGGCACCATCACGACGATGAGCAGCGCGCTGGCTGCGATCATTGCGCCGGAAAAGCCGAACGCGCCGATTCCCGCCACCAGCAGCGGTACGCCGACGATGCCGCCGAAGCTCGCGCCGTTGAGCGCGAGGCTGATCGCCATGCCGCGTTTCTTGTCGAACCACAGGCCGAGCGTATTGGTGATGATGGCGAGGCTGGTGCCGGCCCAACCGAAGGCGAGCAAGGCGTCCGCGAGATAGAGCTGCCAGGGCTCGCGCACCTCGCCGATCGCAACTGACGCGGCGGCCATCGCAAGCGTGCCCGCGATCAGGCATTTGCGTGGACCGAACGCCTTGATCGCCTCGCTGACGAAGGCAACGAGCGCCGCGCCGAACAAATAGAAGAACGTGGTGCCCGAGGAGATCAGTGACGCCGGCCAGCCGTGCAGCCGTTGCAGCTCGGCGACATAGACGCTCTGACCGTAGAAGCCGAGACCCCAGCCGAAGGTCGCAAGCAGAAAGCAGACGACGACGATGCGCCAGCCCTCGTAGCGCAGCGAGCTTTCATCGGGCGGGGCGTATGAGGATGCGTCCATCTTGTTGCTCTTGCTTCTCACATCGTCATGACAGGGAATCGCCGGTTGTGACGATGTAAATAGCCATGCGAGGCAATCACTTCGATTCGGATCGAAGTGTCAGCAATTGGCAGCAGGGAACTTCCCACGGGAAGCCACGACGCACATTTCCGCTCATGCCGAAACGCCGGGGTCCAGTATCTCGTCTCCCGCCCGCAATCGCGCCCGGCGCTTTGCGACCGAGGCGAGCGACAGCACGGCGAGCCCGAGCACCACCGGCGGGAAGACCACCATGTTGACGGCATTCCAGCCGTAATGGGCGAGCAACTGGCCGGAGGAGAACGAGCCGATCGCCATCATGCCGAAGACAAGGAAATCGTTGAAGGCTTGCTCCTTGTTGCGTTCCTGCGGCCAGTGCGTTTCCAGCACCAGCGCGGAAGCGCCGACGAAAGCGAAATTCCAGCCGAGCCCGAGCACAAACAACGTCGCCCAGAAGTGCGGCGCGGTGATGCCGGACAGCCCAATCATCGCGGCCACCGCTTCGAGAATGAGGCCCAGCGCCACGATCACAGGCGCGCCGAATCGCGCGATCAGGGAGCCGGTGAAGAAGCTCGGTCCGTACATCGCCACGATGTGCCATTGAATGCCGAAATTGGAATCGCTCACCGTGAGCCCGCACATCTTCATGGCGAGCGGCGCCGAGGTCATCACGAGGTTCATCATCGGATAGGCGATCGCGCCGCACAGCGCGGCGGCGATGAAGCGCGGCTGCTTCGCGATCTCGAGCAGCGGACGGCCGCCATGCAGGTCCGCCGCCGCGGGCTTCGGCGCGTCGACGCCGGACAGCACCGCCATCGCAACCAGCGCGACCAGCGCCTGCATCACGAAGGAGACGGCGAACAGATAGGGCGGCCACACGTCCATGGTCCACTGCACGAGCTGCGGCCCGAGCACGCCGGCGAACACGCCGCCCGCCATCACCCACGACACCGCCTTGGGCCGAAACGCAGAGCTCGCGCCATCGGCCGCGGCGAAGCGATACGATTGCGCCACGGCGCCATAGAGGCCACCGAGGAAGGTCGCGGCGCAGAACAGCCAGAATGACGAATGCAGGATAGCCCAGGCACCGAGCAAGCCGGTGAGCGTGCCGCAACCGGTGCCGATGATGAAGGCAATGCGGCGGCCATAGGCGCGGGAGATCGCCCCGGTCGGCAGCGTGCCCGCGGCAAGCCCGAGCACATACATCGAGAGCGGCACGGTCGCGAGCGAGATGTTAGGTGCCAGCGTGGCGCCGACGATCGAGCCGGTGGCGAAGATCACGGCCGAATTGGCGCCGGTCAGCGCCTGCGCCGCAGCGAGCCGCAATACGTTGCCGCGCGCCCGCGCATCATCGGCCGCCTCGTCCAAAACTGTTACGTCGATCATCGGCATTCCCGCGTCGAAGCCCCGGCGGGAGCCTCCAATCGCCGGCACTATGGAGAGCGGACTCAGGACGATCAACCGACGCAAACAGACGTAGGCCATGCGGGAGACGCACGAGGGATGGCCCCACTCCCATGCCGCGCGACTACAGGCCGACAGATCTATCAGTCCCGTCATCCTGAGGAGCCGCGGAGCGGCGTCTCGAAGGATGCACGGCCCCGCCGTTCAGCGAGTGACGAACCCCTCGCGGAGAAAGCCGGGCCGTCGCCCTTCGAGACGGCCGCGACGCGGCCTCCTCAGGGTGACGGCGAGAACGCTTGTCGTTCGGTGATCAATCACCTATCACGTCCGCTTCTTGCCCGGTCGCCTCTCCGCGCGTAGTGCGCCGGTCTTGTGCACCTTCGATCGCGGCGTGATGGGGGCGCCACGCGGAAATCCGCCGGGCCATTCGAGTGCCAGCGAGCTGGCGAAGCCGAAATAGCTGGAACGGCTCATGCCGAGCTCGGCGGCACGCTTGTCGATCCGCGCGATCAGGCTTTTCGGCAGATAGACATTGACGCGCTCGGACGGATCGGGCGGATCGACGCCGACCATGAAGAACGCGGCGACGTCGGAGCCCTTGGGCGGCACGATCCGCTCGATCGGTGTCGGCTCCGGCAGCGCGCGCCCCTGCTCGACCCAGCCGTCGACCGCCTGGGCCAGTGCATGCTCGGCGCGTTCGATCGCCTCTTCCTGCGATCTGCCTCCGGCCACGCAGCCCGGAAAATCGGGAAACCATGCGCCGAACGCGCCCCGCGGGCCGCGCTCCAGCACAGCCGGATAAAGCCGCCTCTTCATTCTGGCCTCCTCATACCAGCCTCCATCGTGAACATATGCTATTTGACACACTTGTGTGTGTCAAATAACACATTGTCAGACAGGGAGCAGGCCTTGCAGGCCGAGCTTTGCATCAAGATCGAATCGGTTTTAGCCACGCGTTCGGTTCACCTCTCCCCAACGGGGAGAGGTCGATTTGCGGAAGCAAATCGAGTGAGGGGCCGCGGCGCTAACGAGAGACCGTAACCCTCACCCGGCGCTGCGCGCCGACCTCTCCCGAGGGAGAGGTGAAGCACCGCCGCCGCTCCAGTTCAATCTCATCTCATCACGCCTTAGTCCTTGGAAAACACCAGGATCATGTTGCTGGCCGGCATGTCGAACGAGCCAGCCAGCTTCAGCCCGACGCCGTCGGCGAGCTTCTCAAGATCGGCGATATCGCGCACGCCCCATTCCGCGTCGCGCTCGCGCAGGGAGGTGTCGAACACCGCATTGCTGAGCGCGGTGTGCTTGCCGCCGCGCTTGCACGGACCATAGAGGAATAGTTTTCCGCCAGGGCGCAGATGCCTGGCGGCGCCGGCGAACAGCCCCTCGGCGACGCGCCAGGGCGCAATGTGGATCACGTTGGCACAGAAGATCGCGAGCAGCTTGTCCGGGCCTTTGGCTGCCGATGGCGCCGGCGACCAGGCCGGATCGGACAGGTCGATCGGCTGCGGCGGCTGGAGGTTGGCAAGGCCGGCATCCGCGCGCCAGGCCTCGATGCTGCGCAGATGCGCGGCATGAAGATCGCTCGGCCACCAAGTGATGTCGGGCGTCTGACCTGCGAAATAGACGACATGCTGGCCGGTACCGCTGCCGGCTTCCAGCACGTCGCCGGACTGGCCGGCGAGATAGTCCTTCAGGACGGCCCAGATCGGCTGATGGTTGCGATGGAACGCCGCCGCGTCGAGCCGTCCGTCCGCCTCCACCGGCCGGCCATTCTTGCCGAACTCCGCGACATAGCCTGCCACCGCGCTTCTCCCTCAAGTCATCCAACCGTAAGCCGTGCACGTAACACCCGCAAAAAGCGGAACCCCGCTGAGCATGCGCTCTGACCGTCATTCCGAGGTGCGCGCGGAGCTGATCTCCTCCGCAAGACATTAACCCCGCCGCAACGTGTCCATTCTGCGAGTTGCCAGCCGATGGCCTTTGTGCTTTCCACTCTCTATATTGCGATGGGATCATCGAGATTGAAGCCCGGGACACAGCCTTGATCGCCAACTTCTCCAAGCCGGCTCTCGCGCTGGCCCTGCTGGCAGGCGCGGCAGTGGCTGCGCCCGCGCAGGCCCAGTCCGCCCCCGAGGGCCAGAAGCTCGCCTTCGATCGCGGCAAGGGCAACTGCCTGACCTGCCATGTGATCAAGGGCGGCGATCTGCCCGGCACGATCGGCCCCGAGCTGACCGGGCTCAACAAGAAATACAGCCGCGACGAGCTGATAGCGATCGTATCAGACGAGACCAAGCGCAACCCGCTGACCGTGATGCCTCCGTTCGGACGAAACCGGATCCTGACCGAGAAGGAGATCAGCGCGGTGGTGGATTTCCTGCAGACGCTGTGATGCCGCGGCAGTCGCTTTAGGAGTATTTTGGAATGAGTATCACGACCAACGAATTTTCCGGGACGCGCCGCCTGGTGCTGAAGGGCGCCGGTGTCGCCGCGCTGATCGGGCTCGGCGTGATCCCGTTCGGCGGACGGCGGGCGCTCGCAGCCAACGACCCCTATCCCACGGAAGCGTTCAAGCAGAAGAACGAGGCCGACGCGATCAAGGCGCTCTATGGCAGGACCGCCGAGCCGTCCGACAAGGTGAAGATGGATGCGCCGGAGATCGCCGAGAACGGCGCGGTGGTGCCGATCTCGGCCACCACGACGCTATCGGACGTCACCTCGATCTCGTTCCTGGTCAGCGAGAATCCGATCGCGCTGGTCGCCTCCTACAAAATTCCGGGAGGTACGCTGCCGAGCGTCGCCAACCGCATCAAGATGGCGAAGACCAGCAACGTGATCGTGATCGTCGAGGCCGGTGGCAAGCTCTACAGCGCCACCAAGGAGGTCAAGGTCACCGTCGGCGGCTGCGGCGGGTAGTAGGCATGATGAGCGTCGATCGAGCCCGCGAACTCGCTGCGCTCCCTCTCCCGCTTGCGGGGGAGGGTCAGGGTGGGGGTATCGCCACGATGGACACTCTTCATTTGGAGAGAGCCCCAACCCGGATCGCATCATGCGATGCGATCCGACCTCCCCCGCAAGCGGGAGAGGTGAAGCGAGCCTGCGGCCAGGCTGTTTCGACAACAGACATCGAGGAATAATCCGATGGCATCGAGCATTCGCGTGCGCGCCACATCGAACTGTGAGACCACCGAAGTGCAGGCGCTGATCCAGCATCCGATGGATTCCGGCTTCGTCAAGGACGCCAAGGGCGAGATCATTCCGCCGCACTTCATCCAGCAGCTCACCTTCGAGCATGCCGGCAAGCCGGTGTTCATCGCCGACTGGGGCGGCGGCGTCTCCAAGGATCCCTATGTCAAGTTCGCCTTCAAGGGCGGCAACAAGGGCGACGATCTGAAGATAAGCTGGGTCGACAACAAGGGCGCGACCGACAGCACCACGGCGAAGATTCAATGACGCGGCGTCTTCCTGTTCATGTCGCAACCGCAGCGCTTGCGCTGGGCGTGCTGGCGCTCGCGCCTTCGGCGCACGCGGCGGACAAGGTCGATCCCGCGGCCGACAAGGCTGCCTTCCAGAACTACTTCACCACCAAATTCCCCAAGCTGAAGCTGGAGGACTTCGTCAACGGTCCCTATTCGATGAATGAGGACCTGCACAAGCAGTGGCAAGAGAAGGAAGAGTTTCCGCCCTACGAGTTCTCGCTCGAGGCCGGCAAGGAGATGTTTTCGAAGCCGTTCAAGAACGGCAAGAGCTACGCCGACTGCTTCCCGAACAAGGGCATCGGCGTGCGCCAGAACTATCCCTATTTCGACGAGAAGGAGGGCAAGGTCATCACGCTCGAGCTCGCGCTCAATCGCTGCCGCGAGGCCAATGGCGAGGCGCCGTTGTCCTATGTGAAGGACGACATGGCGGCGCTCACCGCCTACATGGCCTTCACCTCGCGCGGCAAGCCGATGGACATCAAGATCCCGAACGATCCGCGCGCGCTCGAGGCCTATCGGAAGGGCAAGGAATATTTCTACACCCGCCGCGGCCAACTCAATTTCTCCTGCGCGACCTGCCACGTGCAGAGCCCGGGCGAGCGGATCCGCGCCGAGGTCCTGGCGCCGGCGCTCGGCATCCTGAACGCGATGCCGATCTATCGCTCGGAATGGAGCGGCATGGGCACGACCAGCCGCCGCTTCACGACATGCAACAGCCAGACCCGCGCCGTGCCGCTCAACCGCAGGACGACGAGTATCGCAACCTCGAATACTATCTGTCCTACGTCAGCAACGGCCTGCCGATCTCAGGTCCCGGAGCGCGGCCATGAGAACGACGACGATCCTCGCAACCGTGCTGCTGATCGCAAACGGCGCGAGCGCCTTCGCTGCATCCGAGGCCGACTACAAGGCAGCCTATGCCGCAGCCGAAGCCGCCAACACGGAAGCGGGCAGCCTGCGCAACCAGTGGACCACCACCGCCGCGACGCTGGCAGCGGCGAAAAAGGCCGCCGATGCCGGCGACTTCGACACCGCGGTCACGCGGGCCAAGGAAGCGGAAGCACTGGCCAAGGCCTCGGTCTTCCAGGCCACCAGCGAGAAGGAACGCTGGAAGGACCTGGAAATTCGCTGACACGAAACAGTTAGGGAGGCATTGGCGAAGGGGTTCCCTCCCCCCTTGCGGGGGAGGGTTAGGGAGAGGGGTGAGCCGCACGGGCAGTGTTCGTGGCTCACCCCTCTCTCCAACTCTCCCCCGCAAGGGGGGAGAGAGCCCTTCCACCGCCCGCGCGGCTTCGAACCAAATGCCGGGAGAGTGATGATCATCCGCCGCCGGGAATTCCTGAAAGCTTCGGCCGCCGCAACGCTGACCGCCGGCCTGCCGGCGCGCCTTGCGCGCAGTGCCGACACGGCCAGCGTCTACGATCTCGAACGCTTCGGCAATGCGCGCATCCTGCACATGACGGATACGCATGCGCAGCTCCGGCCGGTGTTCTTTCGCGAACCCAGCGTCAATCTCGGCGTCGGCGCGATGGCCGGCCAGCCGCCGCATCTGGTCGGCAAGGCTTTTCTCGACCGCTTCGGCATCCGGCCCGACAGCGCCGACGCCTATGCCTTCACCTGCATCGAGTTCGAGAAGGCGGCTGGCCGCTTCGGCAGGCTGGGCGGCTTTGCGCATCTGAAGACGCTGATCGACAAGCTGCGCGCCGATGTCGGCCACGGCCGTTCGATTCTGCTCGACGGCGGCGACCTCTGGCAGGGCACCGGGCTTGCCAACGCCGTGAAGGGTGCCGACATGGTCGAGGCTGCCAATCTGCTCGGCATCGAGGCGATGACCGGCCATTGGGAATTCACCTATGGCGAGCAGGTGCTGCGCGACAATCTCGCCCGCTTCAAGGGCGAGTTCCTGGCGCAGAACGTGTTCCTGACCGAGGAAGCCGCCTTCAACGACGCCAAGGCATTCGACCCGGCCTCGGGACGCGTCTTCAAACCGTCTGTCGTCAGGGAGATCGGCAGCCACCGCATCGCGATTATCGGGCAGGCATTTCCCTATGTGCCGATCGCTCATCCCAGGCGCTTCACGCCGGACTGGACCTTCGGCATCCGCGAAGAGGAGTTGCAGAAGCTCGTCGACTTTCACCGCAACAACGACAAGGTCGAGGCAGTGATCCTGCTGTCGCACAACGGCATGGATGTCGATCTCAAGCTTGCGAGCCGCGTCACCGGCATCGACGTCATTCTCGGCGGTCACACCCATGATGCGATCCCGTTGCCGATCACGGTGACGAATGCCGGCGGCATCACGCTGGTCACCAATGCCGGCTCGAACGGCAAGTTCCTGGGCGTGCTCGATCTCGACCTCGCAAGGGCAAGGTCGCCAATGTGCGCTACCGGCTGCTGCCGGTGTTCTCGGAGCTGTTGAAGCCGGACCCTGCGATGCAGGGGCTGATCGACCGGGTGCGCGAGCCGTATGTCGGCGAATGGGGCGACAAGCTCGCCGCCGCCGACCGCCTACTGTACCGCCGCGGCAATTTCTCCGGCACGGTCGATCAATTGATCTGCGACGCGATGTTGAACGAGCTCAATGCCGAGATCGCGCTGTCGCCGGGCTTCCGCTGGGGCCTCACCATGCTCGCCGGACAGCCGATGACCATGGAAGACGTGCTGTCGGAAACCGCGATCACCTACCCCGAGACCTACGTCGCGACCATGACCGGCAGCCAGATCAAGGACGTGCTGGAAGACATCTGCGACAATTTGTTCAACGCCGATCCCTATCACCAGCAAGGCGGCGACATGGTCCGCGTCGGCGGCCTCGCCTACACCTGCGCGCCGACGGAAGCCGTCGGCAAGCGCATCTCCGAGCTGAAGCTCGCCAACGGCAAGCATCTCGAAGCCCGCAAGAGCTACAAGGTGGCGGGCTGGGCCTCGGTCAACGAGCAGAAGGGCCCGCCGATCTGGGATGTCGTCGCAAAGCACCTACGCGCCGGCCGGCCGCCGAACCGCGACGCGCCGGGCGTGACGCTGAAGGGTGTCGACGACAATCCGGGTATCGCCAGGAAGGGACAATGATGCGGCGGGCGATCACCACGATGCTTTGCCTCGCGCTGATCGCCCTTGCGGCACCAGTGGTGCACGCCCAGCAGGAGCCGCCGCTGCAGGACAAGCCGTTTGCCGAGCACAAGATCGTGCTGCAGCTCTCCGACAACGATCCGAAGAAGCAGGGCCTCGTGATCAGCGTCGCCAACAACCTGATGAAGCGCTACGATCCCGACAAGATCGCGATCGAGATCGTCGCCTTCGGCCCCGGCATCGACCTGCTGAAGCCCGACAATCCGAACCGCAAGCTGGTCGAGAGTCTGGTCGCGCAGGGCGTGCGGGTCGATATCTGCCTCAACACCGTCGATACGATCGAGCGCGAGACCGGCAAGCGGCCGGACTACCTCCCCGCCGCCACGCCGGTGCAGGTCGGCGTCGCGCAGATCCTGCGGCTGACCGAGAACGGATACACGCTGGTTCGTCCCTGAAGCCGTCATTGCGAGCCGACGGCTCGCGCGAACGCGCGATGACAGGCTTCCATGCTTTGCCGCAGGTTTCCGGATGGGGATGGATTTGCTTTGAACACACCCTATCTTTGGAATAATCTCCTCTCTGAGACTCGACCTGGAGAATGGGTAAGCCGTCATGATCTTTCGCCAGTTGTTCGACAGCGTGTCCGGCACCTATAGCTATCTGCTCGCCAGCCGCGCCGGCGGCGAGGCACTGATCCTGGATCCGGTGCTGGAAAAAGCCGACCGCTACTGCAAGCTGCTGCAGGAACTCGACCTGCGGCTGGTCAAGGCCGTCGACACCCACCTGCACGCCGACCACGTCACCGGTCTCGCCGAGCTGCGGGACCGCACCCAGTGCATCACCATCATGGGCGAGCAGAGCAAGGCCGACGTGGTGTCGATGCGCGTCGCCGACGGCGACAAGGTCACGATCGAGGGCCTCTGCCTCGAGGCGATGTACACACCCGGCCACACCGACGATTCCTATAGCTACCTGATGGGCGACCGCGTCTTCACCGGCGACACGTTGCTGATCCGCGGCACCGGCCGCACCGATTTCCAGAACGGCAGCGCGCGGGAGCAATACGACTCGATCTTCAATCGCCTCTTGAAGCTGCCCGACGAGACGATGGTGTTCCCCGCACACGACTACAAGGGCGATACCGTCTCCACCATCGGCGAGGAGAGGCGCTACAATCCGCGCCTGCAGGTGAAGTCGGTCGACGACTATGTCGAGCTGATGAACAACCTCCATCTGCCGAATCCGAAGATGATGGACGTCGCGGTGCCCGCCAACATGCATGTCGGCCTCCACCAGGACGAACTTGCCAAACAGGGGCTCGCGCTCACCGCGCGCGACGCCATCGCGAGCCTCGGCCGGACTGATATTCTGCTGGTCGATCTGCGCGAGAATGGCGAAAGGGCCAAGCATGGCACCCTTCCCGGCGCGATGCACGCGCCCTACCCCGGGATCTGCGAGAACCTGCAGCCCGGCGGAATGCTGCGCGAGGTCGCGGCCGCCACCGGCCGCCGCGTCGTGTTCTTCTGCGCCTTCGGCGAACGCTCGGCGATGGCGGTGGCCGCCGCGAAGAAGGCGGGACTTGCGAACACCGCCCACATCGAAGGCGGCATCGACGCCTGGAAGAAGGCCGGCGGTCCGGTGATGCACGGGTGATCCCGTAGCCCGGATGGAGCGCAGCGAAATCCGGGACAGGTTGATCTGTGGCCACCAGTGCGGCCCCGGATTTCGCTTCGCTCCATCCGGGCTACAGAGTCAACGCGTCACCCGCTTCAATTCCGCAGTCAACCGCTCCAGCGCGTCGGCGAGCATCACGCCGCCGCATACGGTAAGCCGCTCGGGCAACACGATGCGCTTGCCCGGCGGATAGAAGCGCTCAAGCGCGGGATGCAGCAGGAAGGCACGGCCCTCATCCTCGGCGCGATCGCCGGCTTCCGACACCAGGATGAAATCCGGCCGCAGCTTCACGATCGCCTCCAGCGAGGCAAATCCGCCGGCCTCAAAGCCGAGCTCGCCGGCAACGTTGACCAGTCCGACCTCAGTCAACAATGAGCTGACCAGGCTGTTCTCTCCCGACACCCAGCCGCGCCGCTCCAGCGGCAGCACGCGATAATGATGCGCTGTCACCGCGGCCCGCGCGCGAGCGATCGCGGCATCAAGCCGTGCGATCGCAGCGCTGGCGCGATCCGCATGCTGCGCGACATCGCCCATCTGTCGGATTTGACTTCACCTCGTCGAGCGTGCGCGGCACGGTGAACTCGACGAGACGAAGGCCATTGGCCTTCAGCAGCTCGCGCGTCTCGCGCTTGTCGAACCGGCTGACGACGACGACATCCGGCTTCAGCACCAGCACATCCTCGGCCCCGCCAGACAGCACAGGATAGCGCCGCGCCGTGTCGGCCGCCCAGGATTGCCAGGCATCGCGCGCAAACGGGCTGAGACCGAGGATCTGATCCGGATCGGCCAGCGACAGCACGAGCTGGTCGCTGCAGACATTCATCGAGACGACGCGCGGCCCGGCGGCGAGCGAGGTGCTGGGCGAGATTGTCCACAACAGCATCGAGAGTATCGCGATGAGATATCTGGAAGTGAGATAGCCGCCGCGAGAAAACTGCGCCCCCTCTCCCGCTCGCGGGCAGGGCAATCGCATATGGTGTCTGCGGAGGTTGTCCGCGGGCTCCCCTCGCCTCTCCCGCTTGCGGGGGAGGCCGACGCGCGCGCAGCGCGCGGCGGGTGGGGGCTCTTTCCACGAGACGACTCGCGGAGAGAACCCCCACCCCAACCCTCCCCCGCAAGCGGGAGAGGGAGCCGACTGCCGATGCCGTTGCGACTCGAATCTCATATGCGATTGCCCTGCGCTCGCGCGGAGAGGATTGGGGTGGGGGTATCGCTGCAAATCATATCGTGGAGAAAGCCCCCAGGCGCATCGTATCTGGCGATACGATGCGACCTCCCCCGCAAGCGGGAGAGGTGCAGCGAGCTCGCGGATACTTCGGCGCTGCCTATAGACGGACCCGCACATCACACGTCGGCCCAGGGTACGATCACCGCCTCGCGCTGATACTCGGCGCGATAGGCGCTGATCCGGACCACCTCCGCCATCACCGCTTCCGACAGTGCTTCGACAGGCGCGCCCTGCGACGCCAATCGCCCTTCCGAGAGCACCAGCACGTGATCCGCAAAGCGCGCGGCAAGGCCGAGATCGTGCGTCACCACGACGACCAGCACGCCCGCATCAGCGACGCCGCGCAGCCGCTGCATCACGTCGATCTGATGGCGCGGATCGAGCGACGCGGCCGGCTCGTCGGCCAGGATCACGGGCGCCTCCACCGCGAGCACACGGGCCAGCGCGACACGGCTGCGTTCGCCGCCGGAAAGCTCGGTGACGCGGCGGTCGCCGAACGCAATGACATCGACCGCCTGCATCGCCCGCAGCACCGCTGCCATATCGTCGGGCGACAGCCGGGCGGGATCGGTCGCACCGTGCGGATAACGGCCGAGCGCGACGATGTCGCGGGCCGGCAGCGGCCAGTGCACCATGTGCCCCTGCGGCAGATAGGCAAAGCGCCTGGAGCGTTCGCGCAACGACAGCGACGACAGCGCATCGCCGCCGATCCTGATGTCGCCGCGGGAAGGGATCAGCCCGGCCAGCGCACGAAGCAGCGTGGTCTTGCCCGCGCCGTTCGGACCAACCAGCGCCACCAGATGCCCCGACGACAACGACAGCGAGATATCGTGCAGCACATGGCGGCTGCCCAGCGAAGCGTTGAGATGGGTTGCGGACAGCAGGGTCATGCCACGCCTCCCCCGAGCACGCGGCGTTCGCGCATGATCAGATAGAGAAAGAACGGCACACCGATGATCGAGGTCAGTACGCCGACCTTGATGTCGGAGGTCGATGGGATGACGCGCACCGCGATGTCGGCCGCCAGCAGCAGCGCCGAGCCGGCAAGCGCGCTCGGCACCAGGAGCCGCGCCGGATCGTGGCCGATCACCGGTCGCATCAGATGCGGCGCGACCAGGCCGATGAAGCCGATGGTCCCTGTCACCGCGACCGCGCCACCGACGCCGAGCGCGACGCCCGAGATGACGAACAGCCGCAACCGCGCGACGTCGACCCCGAGGCTCTGCGCAGCCTCCTCGCCCAGCGTCAGCGCGCGGAAGCTGCTTGCCTGGCTGAGCAGGATGACGGCGCCGGCCACGATGAAGGGCAATGCGATCATGACATGCTGGAAGCTGCGGTCCTCGAGCGAGCCGAGCAACCAGAACGCGATCTCCAGCGCCACGAACGGATTGCTTGACAGATTCATCACCAGCGCCGTCGCGGCGCCTGCGAAGCTGGAGATCGCGAGCCCCGACAGGATCAGGATCAGCAGCCCAGCAGTGCGGCCCGCGATCGCAAGCAGGGCGAAGACCGAGCCGAACGCCGCGATGATCGCCGCGACCGGCAGCGCGAACGAGCGCACGTCGGCCAACCCGAGCGCAATCACCAGCACCGCCCCGAAGGCGGCCGCCTGCGGCGCGCCGAACAGCGACGGCGAGGCCAGCGGGTTGCGCAGCAGCCCCTGCAGCGCCGCGCCGGACAATCCCAGAATGCCGCCGATCGCAAACGCCAGGATGGTCCGCGGCAGGCGGATCTCGCGCACGATCACCTGCGCCACATCGCTGCCGCCGCCGAACAGCGCCGCGATCACGGTGAGTGGTGACAGCCGTACCGGCCCAATGCCGAGCGAGATCAGCACCAGCAAGACCACGAGCGCCGTGAGCGCTACGGTCGCACCTAAGCGGCGCCGCGCTGCGACCTCAGCCGCCAAGGCAAAATCCTGCACACTCATCGGATCATGCTCTTACAGCGATCGCCGTGGCAGACAAGCGACACTCGATGAAAACCATAGCCGTCCGGCTGCTGCCCTGGTTCCGCCGGGATTGACTTTGGCCGCCGACCGAACCCTAGTGACCATGACGGTTCTTTCATGAGATGAAAAGGGAATGCGGTACGGGGAAACTGCCCCAAGGCCGCGGCTGCCCCCGCAACTGTAGGCGGTGAATCCTTCGTCACAGGCCACTGGGAATCTCGGTCCTGGGAAGGCGACGAAGGGTAACGACCCGCGAGCCAGGAGACCTGCCGTCAGCCGTGGTCACACGCGACGATGCCGGTCGGGGAGTGCAGGCATTGGCTTCACCTGACGTGCCGTCGTGCAATGGGTGAGACCGGGTTCGCGGTGACGTGCCACTGACGTTACCGAGGTCTCGCCGATGTTGCCGTTCCCTTCAACGCGACTGCGCCGCGCGCTGTTGCTCGCCTCGACACTATCAGCGCCGGCGCTCTGCGCCACAGCCGCGCTGGCGCAGCAGGCGCCGGCCGCGGACGTGCTTCCCCCGATCGAGGTCACCAAGCCCGGCGACCAGAACGTGACGCGCGCCAGGCCGACCAACTCGAACGCGACGCAGACGCCGCACCACCCGGCCCCGGGCAATGCGCCGACCGACAACACGGGAAGCGGAAGCGGATCGAACGCTCCGCCAACGGGCACGGGATCCGGGACCGCCAGTGTCGGGTCCGCGGGCATCGTCGGCGCATCGTCGACGGTGATCACGGCCGACGACATCGCCCATTCGCCGGTGCAGACGCTGCCCGAGATCCTCGCGCAAGTGCCGGGCGTGCAGTTGCAATCGCTCTATGGCGGCCCGAACGGCGCCAAGACCTCGGTCGACCTGCGCGGCTTCGGCGCCTTCGCCTCCGACAATACATTGTTCCTGCTGAACGGCCGTCGTCTCAACGACATCGACAAGGCCGGCTTCGACCTCACCACGATCCCGATCGATTCGATCGAGCGCATCGAGATCACGCGCGGCAACAGCGGCGCCGTGCTCTATGGTGACAACGCAGTCGGCGGCGTCGTCAATATCGTCACCAAGACCGGCGTCGGCGGGCCGCCGGTCTCCATCAAGGCTGAAACCGGCTTCGGCTCGTTCAACCAGCGCATGGCCGCGGTCTCGGCTGCGGTGAATTCCGGTCCGTGGTCGACATCGTTCTACGGCAATGGCATCAAGTCCGACGGCTATCGCGTCAACAATGCGCTCGACCAGCGCAACGGTGTCGGCAACATCAGCTACACCACGCCGGACCTCACCGCGTTCCTGACCGTCACCGGCAGCGACCAGAAGCTCGGCCTTCCCGGCGGCCGGATCGTGGATCCGTCGATCGGCGTCACTGAGCTGCTGACCGACCGCAGGGGCGCCGCCACGCCCTACGACTACGCCAATCAGCAGACCGCCTGCGTTACCACCGGCTTCACCAAGACCCTGTTGAACGGCGTCGACCTGATCGTCGACGGCGGCTGGCGGCAGCGGGACACGCAGAGCGGCTTCTTCGGCACGGTGCCGACGCCGAGCTTTGCCTCGACCTACAATGACGCCGCGCTGCAAACGTGGTCGATCACGCCACGCCTCAGCATCAAGAACGCGGTGCTCGGGCTGCCGTCCACGATCCTGACCGGCATCGACTATTATGATTCGACGTTCCGGGAAGCGCGCAGCCAATTCCAGGGATATGCGCCGATCCACACCTACGACATCTCGCAGCGGACGCTTGCGGGCTACTGGCAGCACACCGTCGGGCTACTGCCGACGACTGATTTCTCCTATGGGGCGCGCGTGCAGAACACCACCG
>Ga0099824_1001144_pt1 | contig 36199 bp, 17 predicted proteins | sample SiratrowhiteBW_FD_76837 | JGI IMG/M metagenome (GOLD analysis project Ga0099824, IMG submission 76837) | Root nodule microbial communities of legume samples collected from California, USA - Siratro white BW | ecosystem: Host-associated > Plants > Roots > Nodule | place: USA: California... | reverse complement strand
TGAATCCCACAATCATAGGGATTTGGGTGTCTAGGTGTTATTATTATACTTCCTAAAATAGCTTTCTAGCCTTGTATATATGAATTGTAATCTCAGCATGATATGAATAAGAAAGAAATTCTTTTCTACCCTAAATTTTAACAACAGCCACTAGACCATAATTTTTCACCCCTGGACATCGAAACAAGATCACAGGGGAGGATGTGTAAAATAGAAGAACATTTCATTCAAAATGGGCAGAGGCTTACGAATTTGATACATAATAAAAAATTTGCTTCAGCAATTAGTATGTGAAAAGGACAATGCCTCCAACAATCTCGGATGTGATTGCAGGGTTGACAATTTACACACTATCAAGATCACTTTTAAGATTTGATTAGTCTATGACAATGTCACACCTTGGAAAAATTTAATGATGAATTTGACGCTATTTTCTATGAACTTTTCTCATCTGAAATATTCGTTGTAGATGCTTGTATGGATGGTTTGCAAGAGGGATATGCAGTTCCAATCGGTTTTTCAAGCCAAGAACCATGAGAGAAGCTTGCAGCTTGGCATTTCTGCTCTAAATAAAAGTGTAACGACGTGATGAGAGGAAAATGTCAACCTTTATATGAATTGCTTGGTTGTTGGCAACAATAACATAGTAGCAAGTACAAAGTTAAGTGGAGGTCTAGCTAGCAGGAACACATTAGTTAGAAGTGGGTCCCAGCCATAAGAGAAAGCAATTGTTGGGAATAGCCAAGAATGTCCCCCTCAGAATTCTTCACAAACATTAGAATGTTTGTTTTTACTGCCATGGAAAGGATACTAATTGGGTCATCATTGATTGAATGAGATAGTATATTTTTTGGTTGTTTCACACCCAGATACATTAACAACACTTACTCAACATTGCATGTATTAGATCTACAGACTACATAGAACAGTGGTCGAGGTAATTAGTGATAGGGATCCTGTTCTACTGACTATTTTTTGGAAAGAGTTATTGAAAACTTTGGGGATTGAAGGTAAATTATTTTGGGGAAGAGGTGTTATATAAATTTGAATAGGAAAAAAATGCTTGTTGGTTAGTTAGATTTTATTGTGGTTGGCTTTTTTCTCTATAAATAAAGTGTGGTTGATGTGTTTTAGAGAGACTGAAATGACAATCAAAAAAGTGCAGTGCACAATTTCTTTTATGTATGCTTCTCTTCTCTCTCTCTCTCTCTCTCTCTCTATATATATATATATATATATATATATATATATACATATATCCACTATCTTCTTTTATTCTTTTCACTTCCCCTCCTTCTTTCTCTATCTTTTTGATCTATGACCCCTCATTAGTAAGTGTACCTGAGAAGGTAGAAGAATAGAAATATGGAGAAATACTTATACAGTTGTAACTAACTCAGCAGTTAGGGTGGTTATAATTAACTAGTATATACAATTGTAACCAAGAGCAATTAGAGTAGTTATAACTAACTGCTCTGTTACTAGTTGAATAAATAGGAGGTTGGTTAAGGATGGCAGGGGGGTAGTGTATTCGGAAGAGTTTCAAGGCAAGTGCATTGTCTACTCTTGGATCATACTGATCTGGAGAAAGGATCCTATAATAAAATCTGTGTTGTTTCTGTAATTTTGTTTGGAATCCCTAAATCTTTTTCCCAATTAGCAGTTGATTCTATCACTCTCTCTTCACACCTAAATTGTTTATAATTTTCCTCTGCCCTTGAGGCGTGTGCGCACAATTTGGGACCAGGTGAGATTGTTTTTTCCATTGAGCCTATAAAAGGCCTGAATACTTTTGAATCTCGCCAATCTTCTGCACAGAGCTGGAATCCTCAATTGGATTTCAATTGTTTGATAAGAGGGTCTAGGATTCAGATCCTGATATGACGTAGGTTCTGAACAGTCACAGAATAAAGAGTGACAGAAATGTAGGTTGAACAACTAAATAAATGACAGTTGTAGCAGCAATGACGGCTGTCCAGGGAAAGAGAAAACATCATTGAAGGCTTTTTAGAGAAGTTGCAAAAGGGATGGACACTGAAACACGGAAGAGGAGTTCAGAGCTTGTTATGAAATAAAAATGTGTATACAGAAGGAGGTTATGTTAGCCTGTTAGAAAAGAGTTAGTACAGTGAGCTTTAAGTAGCAAGTTAGCTAATTGTTTTTCATGTAATTCATTTTCTTGTAAACACATACCTCTAATTCCTAGAATCTTCAATCACAGCTTTTCAGAACCTTTCCCTCCTATGGTTCCCTCTTTCTCTATGTTCTTCGGGTTCTTGATTAATTCCTAGAACTAGTTTTTTTTCATAACAGAGCTAAAGGAAAAGCCTAGAGCTGTGATGCAATGAGAAAAGTTACAATTCAAAGAGAGAATAGAATGATTCTCAATGATAATTTCAAAATGAGATTACACATTTTTTTATATAATGGTACAAGCCTAGATAGAAGGAAGCAAATCACCCCTAATAATCAGAAGTAATCTCATAAATAGTCAGATATAACTTCCTAGACAGTCTCCTAAATAGAATCCATAATTTCCAAGGATTTCAAACTTGATACACTAAAATAGTTTACATTTAATTTACAATCTACATTTACAGCTCAACAAATTTCTACTAAATTTTGTTGATTGGATAACATTTTCTGTTGTGGGCTTTAAACTTATTTGTCAAGGGCTAACAGTGATCTTTGTTACACATTGAGAATAGTAAAGCCAAGGAAGTCAAGACCAGTTTTTGAAGAGAGATTGAATGATATGGTTTTTTGTCCCCTTTCCTCGTTGATTTCAGGTCTGGAGGGGAAGCTTGCCCAAGGACTTTGTTTATCCTAAATCTCCCGAGAGAATCCTTTTTTGTGGTTGGAGGCGTGATATGGAGGATATGATCATGGTAATACTAAAAGAAATTTGTTTCTATGATCTCATTTTTACTTTACTTCTTCTGTTACGTAGTGTATGAAATAGAGAAATAGAGGCATAAGATGCTTGAACCAAATGTGTTTGAATAACACCACGGAACAAGGCTTAAATAGTTTATTATAATAAATACACATAATTAGAGGAAATTTTGTTTCCTATAAACTCAATACACTTTGCCTATAGACCATAAATACAACATATTCAATTCTGATTTTCAACGTTTTCTAAGGCAATATATAAAATCTTTAATTTTAAGAGCCGGATAAAAAGTTACGCTTGATATGATATATTAAGCAATTTTTGGAGGAGTCACGGCATTTCTGTGTCCCTGCAACTGTTTATTTGTGGTGGGCATCAATACTTTTTTTGGGCCTGTCCAAGTTCTCTCTATTTGTTTAGGTTTTGGATGCATCTTTAGCACATGGATCAGAACTCTGGATGTTCAATGATGTTCCAGAAAAAGAAAGAGAAAAGAAGCTAACTGATGGTGGCCTTGACATAAATCGATTAGAAAACATATCTCTGGTTAATCGCGATGGGAATGCTGTTATACGTCGCCACTTGGAAAGCCTTCCCTTGGAATCATTTGATTCAGTAAGTGACATTTCTTAGTTTGTCCTTTACGTGTCTTTGCTACATTATCTCCATTCTTGATGCATGTCACTTACAGGCTCTGCCATATTGATGCTTGTCAGGATCTTACTGGATTTTTGTTACTATAGCTGCACAATTATATACAGGGGTTGGAAGCAAGTTGGGGGATTAAAGTTAAACTGTATAATATGGGTGTTGAATTATGGGTGCAAATATTAGACAGTGCAATAAATATATATTGATTGAATAATAAATATAAATTTGATCGTAAGAAATCCCTAAAATTAAGGGATTGAGATTAGGTGTGTATTTGGTAGATGTGTTACTGATTTATAGACTTTATTTCAGGAGATTAATTTCCTTTTATTTCAGGAGATTTATTTACTTTATTTTAGGAGATTTATTTCCTCTTATTTGGATTTCATTTTTCTAGAAATACCCATGTATTGTTTCTTTTTTGTATCAAGAAAAGTAATTCCATAATTATTGCTTATTGCTTACACAATTTTCCACTGTGGGGAATCATTTGAAATTGTGCCTACAACAGTTAGAATGTTTTCAATTTAATTGTGGTGGAAATTCTGGCCTTTGCAGATATTGATTTTGGCTGATGAATCAGTAGAGGATTCAGCAATTCAAGCTGACTCTAGATCTCTTGCCACTCTACTTTTAATTCGTGACATACAAGTGAGTTCGTAGTCTAACGGAATTTAAGCTTTGATATGATATATCTTGACAAGAGTCTATGTATATGCTATCCGATTTCTTCTGCTACTAGAAAAGCACTATCATTTTCTATGTGTAGATCATGTAATGCCCAATTGTTGTCATTAAAAGAAAAACCTGTAAGCATTTGATATGGATAGAAACTTGCATACTTGATATTTTGATTACCAAGGGAAAAATCAATGAGTGCATTCCTTTACTGCTCTGTACATAATATATATATATGTATGTATGTATGTAGAGGAGTCTGAATAGAAAGTACAAATCAAGGCTATATAGCCTATGACAACTTCTTTTTTATGAAAATAAGCATGCAAAAGCATCACTATGTTGATTACAATCTCAACTAGGTGACACCATAATTGTTAAATATATGATTTTATTACATTAAACAGGAAGATATGATATGATTTGATAAGAACGTATCTTACTAAACCCTAAATCCTTATTATTGTATCTCTTCGTTATAAAATAAGAACATTCGTGTGTACACCACACATGGATTTCATTATATTCCTTGGTTTCTCTCATCTGCACATGGTACCAAAGTGGTATCATTCTTCGTGACTTGTTTTGTCACTAATAATTTCAGCAGTAATCAATTTCAATCATCTGCCGCACACTTCAAATATGTATTAAAGATGAAAACAGTTCAAGTTGGAGGGCCGGACCAGAACCAACAAAAAAATTATGTGAATCTAATGGAAGGCAAATCAAGTCTGTCATTATAAAATTTAACGCTATAAAAGGAGGGAATACCATCCCAACGGTAATAATCTTGATTTCTAATACCAAAGTTCCAAGTTGATTAGCACAACAAATTACTTCTCTATATATGTGAGGCATAAAATGTCATGATAATAGTCTTACATTTTGATTACACCTTCTAGGTACCACAAAAGTAGCTTTATAAAAGTTGTCAAACAGATAATAAGTAGTCATTCTAACATTCCCCTCAAGTTTTGAGCATATATATTGAATACAACAAGATTGAAACATATAAACAAGAGTTGGTAAATTCAATACTAATCTCCTTGGATGACAACTTCTCTTGAACAAAATAGAAGTCAATCCATGTTTTAATTCTTTTATGAAACATTGAATTGGAGACAATGTGAAGGGTTGCCTAATTGTAACAATACAACTTCATCTGTAGTTTAACAAAATTTTAACTCTTCATGAAGGTGTTTAATCCAAAAAGTTCACAGGTAACTATAGTCATAGCTAGATATTTAGATTGTTATATGAAGCAAGGAGAATGAGTTTTTATTTTTATGGCTTTAGAAAATGTTTAGGATTCTTTAGTAATTTTCTGAGAACCTTTTGCATAAGTCTTTTTATTTAAATATTTGTTGGTACATTGGTCTCAAGATTCAGATATTATATTTTTATCTTATATTAAGGTATTATTTTTAACACCGCAATATGCTATATGTGTGGGTAGGTAATACTTGTAAGGGTGTTACAGCACCTAATTGCATCATCTATGTGGTATCCTTTGCAAAAAACGATTGGATGATCTTCATGACTTCCACTTGTGAATATTACGATCAATTATTTTTTCTTTGTCGTCAGCCTTATTAACTGATCCTAGTTCCCCTTGAAGCTTACGTATTTGACTTCATTTCTGGGAGTTTCAATATCTTGTCTTGTTATATTGTTTCTGAAGTTTTTGATGTTTTATTTCAGGCTAGGCGTCTTCCTTATGTAGCTATGGCCAGTCAAACTCATGGAGGAAGCTTCTCCAAAGGCTCGTGGATTGGGGAAATGAAACAGGCTTCTGATAAAACTGTTATAATTAGTGAAATTTTGGATCCTAGGACAAAAAATCTTCTCTCTATGTCAAGGATTAGTGATTATGTTTTATCAAATGAACTTGTCAGCATGGCTTTGGCCATGGTTGCAGAAGATCGGCAGATAAATGATGTATTGGAGGAACTCTTTGCAGAGGAGGTACACTCTTTTGATAAAGTTAAGGGACAGATTATATTACATGTTTTTGCATACATTATTTCAAAAGTACTGAAAGGCCTGCCAAGTTTGCTTATTAGTTACGTTATGTAGTTCCTATGTTATAGCAAATTGACAAATTCACATCCCTTTCAGTTAACCTGAATATTCTGTGGGAGCTGTAAACCCTTAATTATAAAACATTTATTTTCGTTTCATGCTTCATAATTTAATGAGTTTTCTTTTCTGGAATTCTGTTAGGGAAATGAGATGCATATAAGGCCTGCAGATCTATACCTTTGTGAAGGTGAAGAATTGAGTTTCTATGAAATAATGTTACGAGCTCGGCAGAGAAGAGAGATTGTGATTGGCTACCGTTTAGCAAATGCAGAGAGGGCAGTCATTAACCCCCCAGCGAAAACTGACAGACGGAAGTGGTCATTGAAGGATGTTTTTGTGGTGATTACTGAAAAGGAATGAGGTATTTGTGGACAGGGCAAACGATGTTCATGCCGGTGGTTTTGGAGTGATGACGTCCAATTGTAAGCATTTGGTAAAATCACCTCTGTAATTTCTTACCTTGTAAGTAATTCACTGGGTCCTTCTTGGTGTAACACTAGAGTTAAAGGAAGTGAAGAAAATTAAAACGAATTACTTTCTGGAAAATTAGAGACTAAAGTTGGGATTTTTAAATGTAGGGACTAAACTGACTTTCATTTCTCTTTTTAAAAATGAATGGATGGATTGTTATTAAAGCAATGCAAGCTGGACTGTGTAATGAAGCATCCCATTTATGGTAACTAAATGTCTTTAAGAAATGAATCCTCTCATTCTTAATTTCACATGACCATGTTGGAATTTTTGCATTTTCCCTTATTTTGGTGGGTATTAAATAGCTTATTTAATATTTATTAAATTAGAGATAGACAAAAACACTTTGGACAATTTATTAAATGGAAAATTGGATTTGAAATTAGTGATTTGAACAATGTTTTGAACTTGATTGCTAATTGAATGAAAAAGGGGATGTGTTATTCTTTCTCGTATTCTTCACTAAGTTCACATCTATTTTAACTTTAATTTTGAATGAATAATAATGATGATGAAAATGTTTATTAATCTTATTATCTTTGAGCAAGGTTTGTGAAATTCAAGCTCATAGCTTAATGATGACCATGTTTCCTAATCACAACACACTTAATATTTAACTTTTTTGCTAAGTGAAAAGTTATAACTACCATAACTGTCATAGCTACTTTAGTTGAAAACCTTGTGTTTTAATTGAAAAAATGAATTATTATTATATGTAATATGTTTATTCACGTATATTACTCTAATCATCCATCAAGATGGACACTCTTGTATCTTTTTGTATCTTTTAGCATCTTGTCTCTCAAAATGTGTCAATACATTTTGCTTTATGTTTGAAATTATGCAATTGAAAGCAGAAAACTTACATTTACGCTTCTAACTTGATTATGGACCAGATAGATGTGTGTTTAGTGTATTTTTTATTCTTTGACGGTTGATGTTTATAAATTAAATTATAGTTCTACTTTGTTTCTATGTTAAAGTTATGTCACATTAGAAAACTGAGTTAGTACATATATAACTCAAGATATAGAATCAATCTATCTTAACATCTTAAATCCCAATTTAGTAATATTTTTTATCATTTATAAAATTTAAATGTTGGAATACAACTCAATCCAATTCATTTGTGGCGGTTTGGTTAGAGTTGGATTTAAAAGAAAATAATCAACTTGCAATTATAATTCTAGACATTTTCTCTTAGCATTTCCGTATAATTATAATTCTATAAATATATATATTTATAGTTCCATGAAATGTTCAAATTATCTATAAATCCTAAATAATCTGATCATATATTTAGAAATTAATTTTAAATTATATAATTTAAACTTTAAAAATATATTCTAAATTATATAATTTATAATATATTCAGAAAGTTAAAAATATATTTCAAATTATATAATCAAAAATATATTTTTAAATTTCAGAAGGATATTTTGAATTACATAATTTGAAACTTTAGAATGTATTTTTAAACTTAAAATGTATTTTCAAACTAAAATATATTATATAATTAATATAAAAAATAAATTATAGACATTTTAGACTTTTTAATATTCATAAACAACACATAACTTAAGTAAACACCATGTTATGATATATATTCATAAACTTTTATATCAATGAGATATAAATACTTAATTTAGTCACTTATATATTAATATTTTTCATATAAATACTTACTTAGATAATATAGAAAAAATATTCTAAGTATATATTTTGATTGGATGAATGACCATATAAAAGTATTTTATATTATTGTGCAAACCATGTTTTTAAAATCAGATCAGTTACTAAACTAAATACAGATTTAAAGTTTTTGGATAGGTTTATTTTACCTTTGTCCAATGTTTGAGTTCATTGATAGATTATTCTTTAACTTAAATGAAAAATATATGTAAAAAAATATTATTGTTAAATAATAGAATAAGTTTTCTCAAAAATTAAAAAAAAAAAAAACAAAACGTCTATTAAGAAAACCTATTATTAGATTAGATATTTTGTTAAAAGGAAAAGAATCAAAACTTAAACGGGCAGTCGAAATCCCTCCCATCCCATTACTTGTAAGAAAAACCTTGAACAGGGAGGCAGACAACAGACACAGAGAGAAAGGGATAGAAGCGAACAAAAACCCTACCCTAACCCATATTTATGTTATTAGGTTATTCCTCCATTGATCTGTCTGGGAAGGCTGTTCAAAACCTGCCCTTGCGAGACCCCTCCTTCCACACCCCTTCCCCACCCCACAACTCCGCTCTTTAGAACAACACTATGGATGATCTGGAGAAAGCGATTCTTATTATGTTTGATGAATCTGGAGCCCTTGACGATGACTTGAAGAAACAGGCCAAACTTTACTGTAACGCTGTTAAGGAGAAGCCATCAATTTGTAGACTTTGCATTGAAAAATTATGCTTTTCAAATCTTGTTCAAGTCCAGTTCTGGTGCCTACAGACCTTACATGAAGTCATTCGAACACGTTACTTGACAATGACCCCAGATGAAAGGCACATGATCAGGGGCTCCGTCTTTTCAATTGTGTGCCTCGAAGACAAGAACCTCACAAGGGTTTTGGAAGGCCCTGCCTTTATAAAGAACAAACTTGCACAGGTTTTGATAACTTTGATTTACTTCGATTACCCTTTGGTTTGGTCCTCCGTCTTTGTTGATTTTTTTCCACACTTGAGCAAGGGAAACGTGGTCATAGACATGTTCTGTCGAGTTTTGAATGCCCTTGATGATGAATTGATTAGTTTGGACTACCCTAGAACCCCTGAAGAGTTGACTGTTGCGAGCCGGATTAAAGATGCAATGAGACAGCAGTGTGTCTCTCAGATAGTCAGGGCCTGGTATGACATTGTTTCTATGTACCGGAATTCTGATCAAGAGCTATGCGCTAGTGTGTTGGATTCCATGAGGAGATACATTTCTTGGATAGACATCGGATTGATAGTCAATGATGCTTTTATCCCTTTGTTGTTTGATTTGATTTTGGTTGGTCCTCTGTCTGATCAGCTTCGTGGTGCTGCAGTCAGATGCTTGTTGGCAGTTGTTTCTAAGCGAATGGAGCCCCAATCCAAACTGTCGTTGTTGCAAAGCCTTCATATTAGTCGTGTACTTAGGTTAGTGTCCGAGAATGGCGTGTCCGAGAATGGCGATGCTGATCTGGTCTCTGATTTAGCTGCATTTCTTACTGGGTATGCTGTAGAGGCCTTGGATTGCTTCAAACGCATAAATTCTGAGGATGCTAAAGGAATCTCTATGGAGCTTTTGAGTGAAGTTTTACCCTCCATCTTCTATGTAATGAAGAATTTTGAGTTAGATGCTACATTCAACATCATTCAATTTCTTTCAGGTTATGTTGCCATTTTGAAGAGCTTTGCTCCTTTGCGGGAGAAACAGCTGCTTCACCTGGGGCAGATATTGGAAGTTATCCTTGTGCTAATCCGATATGACCCAGCATACCGCACTAATCTTGATGTGATGGACAAAATTGGTAAAGAGGAGGAGGATAGGATGGTAGAGTTCAGAAAGGATTTGTTTGTTCTTCTTCGCACTGTGGGTCGTGTAGCACCTGATGTAACTCAGATGTTTATAAGAAATTCGTTGGCAAGTGCTGTTTCTAGTTCTTCGAATAGCAATGTGGAGGAGGTGGAAGGTGCACTTTCTCTTTTATATGCACTTGGAGAATCCATAAGCGAGGAAGCCATGAAAACTGGGAGTGGATTGTTGAGTGAGCTGGTGCTTATGCTTCTATCGACAAAGTTTCCTTGTCACTCTAATAGGCTTGTTGCCCTTGTTTACTTGGAGACAGTGACAAGATATATTAAGTTTATTCAGGATAATACTCAATATATTCCAATGGTTCTGGCTGCCTTCCTTGATGAAAGAGGCATACATCATTCAAACATCAATGTAAGTCGTAGAGCCAGTTATTTGTTTATGAGGGTTGTAAAACTACTGAAGATGAAGTTGGTGCCTTTTATAGAGACTATTTTGCAGGTAGCAATTATATAATCCATACCTATTTCATGTTTTTCTGTTTTTTTAAATGTACTCGACACTATATCATATAAACAAAATTATATATAAACTAATCCTGACTGCACTTTTTGTCTGGCCTTGATGTGCATGGGTGGATTGTGTGATTGGTTACTTCCGCCTTCTGTCTTCTCGATTCTTTAAAATGTTCTGTTAAATTCAGAGCCTGCAAGACACTGTTGCCCAATTCACTATTATGAATTATACGGCAGAAGAGCTTTCCGGGTCGGAAGATGGTAGCCACATTTTTGAGGTATTCTCCCAAAGTTTCAGGATTATTGACATTTCTGTGAATTTTTTTGTTATTTTTCTTCTCTTATATTCATTGAGGCACTTTGACAGGCAATTGGTTTATTGATTGGAACAGAAGATGTCCAGCCTGAAAAGCAATCTGATTATCTTTCTTCTTTGCTCAGTCCTCTTTGTGGGCAGGTTGTTTGTTACTTAAAAATGCAAGAGACTTTCTAATCCAAACAATAATAACAAAATATCGCAAGATACTTCATAGAAGTTATTTGTACCCTTGTATCCAGAAGCATTTCTTCTTTTGAGATTATTGTGGTTAGTATTTGGTGCATATAATTTCCTATCCTCGGTTAATACAGGTTGAGGCATTGCTTATAAATGCCAAGTTATTGAATGCTGAGGAGGCCAATGCCAAAATTGCTGTAATCCAGCAAATTATCATGGCAATTAATTCTCTCAGTAAGGTGCTTTTTCTAATTTAGACTTATACTTCCCCCAACTTTTATATATTCTTTTATAAAAGCCTCAAAACTCAACAAATTAGTGATAAAAAGATTTACATTTTGTTTGTTTGTCTTAATTTGAAATTTAACGGGTAGTATTGTGGGAAAATACATTAACTGTTTTGTTTTCACCTCCATTCTTACTATTTTTTACATTATATAGGGCTTTAGCGAGCGTCTTGTAACTGGTAGTCGCCCTGCAATTGGTCTCATGTTTAAGCAGGTTAGTATTTTCAAAATTATTTGGTTGATGTTCCCTGGAGTTGTATATGGTTTATCAGATGTATAGTTTTTGTCTTTTTTTGTTTTAAGCTTTAGAAAATAATCTTGTTACAATCTTCTCAAATTTAGAAAGAATAATATGTTTCTTTATATATGAATAATGAGGCCATTGAACCTATAAATACATGAGCCTGCTGGTTATTTTTAGGAAATATAGAGAGCTAATTCAAAGAAAACAAATCCTGTAATTATGGGATTGGTTTTAAATACACAATCCTAATATTAATAGCAAGATACACTTGTAAGAAAGAATAAAATTATAGTAAGGATAAAATAAAACTTCCTAAAATACATAATGAGCGTCATGGTTTTGACAAATCTTATAGATGAAAATGATGGGTTTTTGCTATATAATGTATAGAATCCATCTTTGCATAATTCTTTGTGTGATTGATAATTTTTCAAGCCTGTGTTTATTTTCATTAAACTTGTGTTTGGTTTCTTAAGCTTTTGTTTTGCTAAATCTTGTCATTTTGTCTTCTATGTAGACACTGGATGTACTTCTTCAAGTTCTTGTTACATTCCCAAAAGTAGAGCCTCTGCGAAACAAGGTATGAATTATATTTAGTGATTAAAAAGTTGTTTGCTTAAAATAGATCTGTAAATTTTATGTAATATCCATGTATGGTATGTAGGTCACGTCTTTTATACATCGCATGGTGGATACACTAGGAGCATCTGTCTTTCCTTACCTTCCAAAGGCATTGGAGCAGTTACTTGAAGAAATTGAAGTACATACTATCTTTAATTTCTTTAACTTAAATCCTTTTAAACTTCTATATATAAATGCATTTCCTTGCATTTTGTGGTTGGTGTGTTGAAGATTTCCTTGCATTGGAATGTGATGACATTGAGAATAATATTCCTCTCACACGTTATCTTCCCATGGTTGGACCATTTGGATATATGATCCCATTAGGATCGATATGCATATGCATATATGACAATTACGCCTGGGATTCTAGAATGTTGCACGGATATTGCTGTAACCTTGGTGCTACTTTATTCCATCTTGAAATCTTTTTGGCATTTGAGGATATTCCTTTCCTCTAACTGCGGGGTGTCTGACTGTCTGTCATGTTTTGTTATCTTTGGTACATTTTTGGTTTAATTATTCATTTGGTCCCTATAGTTGCAAAATTTTCCTTTTAGTTCCCATAAAAAAAACCCTTAGTCCCTAGACAGTTTATTTTAAATACCTTTTAATCCCTACATAATTCATTTTAATCCCTTTTAGTGTCAACATAAATTCGAAATGGTATGAGTAGGGACTACAGGGGTATGGGCTCTTTAAAGGATGGGAAAAAGATTGTTGTTTACGATACAAAAACATAGGAGCATTGTCCCTTAATGAACCAAAAATGGAAAATGTCCTATTTATGGATAATTTCAAGAAAGGAACGAGTTTGATACTATTTCTATTTGTAGACAATGGCAAGTGATTTAAGTTGCAATTATTTATAATTTTTATTTAGTAATGTCTAAGAAATATGTTCTTTATTTGGGTTTGAGAATTTGCAATTATATATTTTTTATGTTTTATTAACCTCTATACTTATCTTGGTATATATTTTACACGTATCATATCCTATATATTTTTAGAATAATCATAAATTCATATGGATAGTATCTTATTTGTGCATCATACTTTGAGTTTGATCCTAATTTGAAATGTTAGAATATATGAAAATGTCCAAAATACCTTATAATATCTAGATTATCTTAAATTATACTTTAGATTAGATTCGCTTTTTGCTATTATTTTTTAGGATTGGTTTGTTACTTTATTTCCTTGATTATAACTTTTATCAATAAAACTTAGTGCTTTTTTAGGTTTTATGAACATATCATCAAATCAATATCAAATTCAGATTGTTCATTCCCTTATTTTCTCTTCCTTCTATATGTAAAACCTTGTAATTTCAATATAGTATTAGAACAGTACCATCCTCTGGAGCTGTGCTGTTATCAGTCTACTGTTGAAATCTTTCAATACTGGATTTCTACTTTGTTTTCATGGTTGTTCCTTCACTTTAGTAGTCTTTGTTGATGCAATCATTTTCATAATCACCACTATAACGTCCTCCATCAAGCCGTCCTTGACCATTTTTCTTCATTCCAACCATTTTCTTAACTGGTTTTGTCGACTGCTGTGACTTCTACAACATTCATTTTATTGGCATGTTTAAATATATTCTGGCTGAGTTTCTCTTTAAGTTTTGATCTCTGCCATGCAGATATACTGGCATGCTTAAAGACATCTTTGTAGTCTTCCCAGGGAATCCTGATGAAACAACCTTTATAAAAAAAATAGTCCTGGCTCATGCAGATTAACTTAAAAGTATTGGCTTGTCCTGGGGCAGTCCCTAAGAATCATCTTAGTACTACCATTCTATGGTCTCATCATATGATTTAGTTTATTTTTCTAAAGTGTTTTTTGTATCAATCTTCAGGCTGGCTGTTAGAATATATGGAAATATCCAAAATATCTATTCATACGAAATTATGAGTATATGAGTATTGTAATTTCTGTCTTCCTCCCTCTGTATCAAAATAACCCCAAAATTCAATACATGTTTTGCACCTGAATTTGGTTGTTTCATTTGGTTTTGGTTTGAAGATAAAACTGTATAATGTCTTGTTTACGTTTTATTGCAGCCAAAGCAAATGGTTGGTTTTCTTTTGTTACTCAATCAACTTATCTGCAAGTTCAATAATTTGGTGCGTGACATTTTGGAGCAAATATTTCCAGCTGTTGCTGAGCGGATATTCAGTGTTATTCCTAGAAATGGGTTACCTTCTACTGGTCCTGATGCAATCACTGAGGTATGAAAATGTTGGTGCAGTTTTCTAATAAATTTCTAATAAGTAACTGGGATATATTTTTCCTTCTCTTGTAATACTTGCTTTAAGTTATCTTTGTTATATGATTTGATTATTTTGTTCTTCAAATTTTAAGAAGTTTGTACTTGTGCTATGTGATAGTAACTATGCTTGTTTTTTGTTCTTTTGTCAAATATTCACTTCTCTATGTTTTTTTTTACTTTCTACAAGTTTTGGAGCTACAATATTCACTTCAAATTTCTTAGATCTTGGACTTAGTGTCCAACAATCCCTTAAAATTGACCTATAAGGGAAGATTTCCCCTAGGTTTAGGAGTTCTATGATTTATAATTATAGAAAAAGGAGCAGATCTTATATAATCAAGAATATTTAGACCATATATGTATTATTAGGAACGTTTGTATTTATTCCTGCATTATATCTTTATTATTAGAGGATATTAAATCTCCTTTATTTATTGTATTGATTTCATTTTCTCAATATAAATAAAACATCCTTGTTATCTTAGAAATGTAGGGTTTCAACTCAATGTCTTTGTCTTTCCTGTACTTTAACACTATTTAAGTCATATGTCTTGCTTTGGAACTAAACACCACCCTTGAGGCTTCAATTAAGGCAGCTAGAGATCACAACTATGGTGGCTAAGGGTCCGAAATTTGAGCAACTTTCTAATAGAAACAATGACACTGCTTTATCTATTCTGGTACTTAGTCGCTGTGCTGTGTCTTATGAAGTGAGTTTTTTTCTTAGTTCATTACTTAATTGTTTCAAATGTGAAATCCATTGTAGAAAAGCATCTTTTGTGTTACCGTCTAGCTTATTCTCTGCTTATAAATAAACCCTTTCAAATATATGTGCACGATTATAAGATTATCATTATTATGTTCCTTTTTCAGGAAGTTCGTGAATTGCAAGAACTTCAGCGAACATTGTATACATTTCTTCATGTGATTACTACACATGACCTCTCTCCTGTATTTCTTTTGCCAAAATGTGAAGCATACCTGGATCCAGTGATGCAGTTGCTTTTGTTCTCTTCTTGTAATCATAAGGATATCCTTGTAAGAAAGGTATGTGTAGTGTTTTCTATTTATTCAACTGGGTCATTATTTTTCCTGGACCAGTTTTCTCGACAAAACATACATTCTAAATCATACTTCTTATTTTCACAATTTAGGCATGTGTACAGATTTTTATTAGATTAATTAAAGATTGGTGTGCCCAGCCTTACGAGTCAAAGGTATATTCTACTCACTCCTAGTTATCCCATTGTTTGATATTTTTTTCCTAAATGTCTAATGGTTTTCAGGTTCCTGGTTTCCGAAGTTTTGTGATTGAAGCATTTGCTACAAACTGTTGTTTGTACAGTGTGCTGGACAGATCTTTTGAGTTCCATGATGCAAATACTGTAAGATACATGAATTATTGTTTTATATTCTTTTAGTCACTTTGTTTCATTCAATTGGTATGATACTACTATTCAAAACCATTGCACATATTGTTGGTCCTCACTTTGGCTACTTCTTGTAAGATTGTTTATATTGCATAACAGAAGAGTTTGTGGTCTCATTCTTTGTCCCTTTAAGAAAAATATTTGCTTGTATGTTTTTAATAAAAAATGGATGTCATTTGAGGAAGTTCAAGAAAAAAGCTCCCAAGCAGAATTTAAAAATTTATTTTACATGTACAACATGAACAATGTGGATACAAGTGAACATTCATAATATCTTTTTTTGGAGTAATAACAGGAGGATAATGAATATAAGGGGGCTCAGGTTACATAATTATAGAATTGAAATATTTTCAACAAGAGACTATTACATACAATATGGCTCTTGATTTTAGAATCTGGAACTGTCTAAACGTTATCATCTAAAGAATTCTTTCTAAGAACTCGTTGCTTTTTCCTGGATTGTAACCGGAGTTTATTATAGACGTCTAGATTAACTTTAATGGATGGATTGTATCCATGAAAAAAAATTAATGGATAGATTGAATTGGATTATTTTATCAATTAGATCACGATGAATAAGATTTTTTAATTAAAGTTTTGATGGATCAAAAAGGATTAATAGTTTTTTTTTTATCTTATCCATTATAATTCGGAATAAAATTTATCTAATCCGTTGTCCCTAGTCTTATGGTTTGTTTATTTGTTTAAAAGTGCGTGTATATTCAAGGGTGTCTCCTTGATCTTAGATTTGCTATGGAATAAGTGCATGTTTGAAACTGTTGTTCTAGATCAGAAGCTATGATTAGATGGTAGGAAAAAATAAGCTAATATTTTGCAAAATAAGTTGAACCGAACAAAGATTGTTTGGCTTGTCTGATGAGCTCCCTGTGTTTGGTTTGTTTGAAGGGAATTTTTTTAGCCGAAAAAGAAAAAAGAGGGAAAAAATGTATGATCTTATGAACAACCATCACGGTGTAATTGGAGCATACTAGTATATGGTTTTTGGTGTTTGTTTCTTTGGAAGATATACTTAAAATATTTGTATATTTATTTAAGTTAGCTAAGAAAGCTAAATTTCTTATCCTAGGGCTTTGATGGTTTATGCAAATTTTTAGTACTGATGTTCTTCTTCCTTCTATTTTTTATTTTCTGTACAGTTTGTTTTGTTTGGAGAAATTGTGCTGGCACAGAAGGTAATGTATGAAAAATTTGGGGATGATTTTCTCGTTCATTTTGTATCAAAAGGATTATCTTCCGCACATTGCCCACGAGATTTGTCGGAGGAATATCGTCAAAAGTTGCAGGTAATCAAAGTTTATGGCGGTGAAATGTTTAGAGTATGGTCCTTCTGAAATAATCGAAATTCTTTTTCCCAATATAACATCCTGGAACTTCTTCTCTGCCATGGTTATGTTGCGAGTAATTTGATGAAAAGATTAGTTATGCTCCGTAATGTCTCTTGCTAAGTAAAATGTGAATAGTAGTGCGTGTTATTTTATAGATGAATCAGCCGATGAATGTGTTGTGGTGGGCTAAATAATACGATATTTTTGTGCAGTGTGGAGATTTAAAGGCACTAAAATCTTGCTATCAGTCAGTAGTGGAAAATTTGAGACTACAGCAGAATGGAAGCCTTGTATTCAGATAGCATACTTGTATTGGAAAAATTAGCGAGTCCTCTACCTATATATATATATATGGCTTTGTTTTTTGGCCGTCTCCTAGTTTGGGGTTTGATTTCTTTCTACAGAAGGTAGTTACGATTTGTTTTTGATGAAATCAAGTTTGAGCTCTTTTTGATTTATTTTACAATCAGTATTAAATATGTTGCCCCTCGATAGTGCGGTCATGAAACGGTGGGGCACACTGCAGGGTTGTGTATATAGCTTTTGCGGACGAGCAATGGATGTTCTACTGGCCCTAATTTTGACGACTTCCTCATGCAACCTCACCAATCAGCTAATTGTCTCAGGTCTTTCTTTATTCTTTTTGTCCCACACTTGTAAATTTTTGCTATTCTCTTAACACTAGAACTTCCATCCATCGGTTTCAAGCTTGTCAATATGAGGTCAAATTTTGGTTTTTCATTTCTCCCTGCCATATCGTTTCCGTTTCCTTTGAGATTTGTTGATGTCCATTCTATTTACTCCGTTATTACAATCACATTTTTATTTCAATAAATTGAGAATATTGTTATTACATTTTAAATTTTCTAATTAAAATTTAATTTGTAAATGATGTGATTATTTGAGGAAAACAATATATCACGTACATACAAGTTCATAATTAGAATCACATTCACAGTACAGTTCTCTCCGTGAATTAGTGCCTATACCTTTGATTAGTCATCAAGTGCTCTAACCTAAAATCTATGAACAATAACATATTTGCAAATAACAATGAATAAGAATAATATGCATATATGACAAAACTGAGTTTTTACGTGGACACACTATTAGGAATCCCTCTGCATGTAACGCCGGGTTGAGAGGTAGGGGCAAGTAACTCGTAAGGTAAAACACCTGGACCACAGCGGTTTCTGAGTGTTGGATCAGAGTTCCTTCGCTCAATCTCCTTCTCAATCCCTCTGACTTCTGCGGAGAACCTGTAGAATGCGTGGATGATCTCTGCATCACCTGTCCAAATGGATGACTGTTGGCGCTCCCCCAAATACTCCTCGTCAGGTGAGTGGGTAGAGAGTGTGTCAACTATGGCCATATATTTTGTAGCTTGTAACAAGCTGGGCAGCGCATTGAGGAAATACTTTTCGGGATCTGTCAAGAAATTCGCATGTTTTTCACTATTTTTTTCTTCTTCGTCTTCTGGGATTAATCTTCTCATCAGCGGAGGACGATTAGGCACATAACCTCCGTAAGGGTACTGCCCAAAATTAATAGCTGCATGCTGTGCGGATACCGTCCAAATCAAAGTGGTAAGTATAGACACAAGATCCTCACTACTATTCAACGTCGGCCACCACCTTTCATGCCTGAGATCAGCATGCCCCACATTGATTGACTCCGAGTACCATGCTTGTAGCTCCCTGTCACTACAAATCTGGCTTGGATGCCGGTAGTAGTGCTTCACATAGGCGCTGACCCACTTCTCAATTGCTGACCAGACCAGAAGCCCATCCGCAGCATACGGGTAGTCTTCTATAACCAGCTTTATACCATTTGGTTGTGTAGCGTCAGGTACCGCCATTCCCCTGCAGGGATGGATGGATAGATGGATCATGCAATGAGACTCATTTATAAGATTCGTTCAACTCAGAAATGTGTCTCTTTTCGTTTTCAACTAACCTGCGTATGAGATCTGCCGGAAGGCCCTCCATGTCAAAGCGCCACAAGTTTTTGTATGCAGCAGAACTGATCTCCGCGCAGTACCGCCCGGGTGTGAAACTAGACTCGATTATTCCATCAGCATTGATCAGTTTCTGACGAGCTAAAGCATTGATATCCAATGTGTACCTCATGTGTGGTTCCAACAGCTTAAAAACAGGATGCATTGCACTTAATTGTCTATGAGCAGACAATATAAATGGTTCCGTGCAGGCATGTGTGCGTAACCTGTATACAATTTACCAACGAATTTTGATAAGTTAACCAACAAGATGTAATCAAATTGTAGTTAAATAATATATATGGTGCTTCCGGATTCGCTTACCAATGGTTAACAAGTTGGTGCACTCCAGCATCATTGGCACAAACATGAGCTTTGGCAAGTTGCCACTTCCAATATGTAGTTGCATCCACAGGAGGGGTAACTACGCGTTTCGATCCGGAACTTGGTCCGAGGCTAAGTTCTATAGCAATTGGTTTGAGAGTGCCAAGCGGTGTCAAGAAAAATATGGTGCGGGTGGCATAGGATTTTCTACCGTCAAGGGCATTGATCCCGTCAACAAATGGAAAATAGACATCGTGATAATTTATCATAAACAGCTTATTTGCCTCTATTGCCTGAAAAATTCCAAGTAACAAATTTAGTGCTAGGGTCCCAATCATGGGATTTGGCGACAAAACATTGTTAGTTATTTTATCGAGGATTTTGAGGAGTACCTGTTGCACGGTCATGCCATTAAGTTGTCCCAGAATATGCTCTTCTTGGAGTGCAGACTCTTGGTGGCCATACATTTCCGGTTCAAGTTTGCTCACCGGTGGGAAAACTTTAAGCCGCTCAATATTAACAGGGTTGACTCCAGCTATTGCTTGCCTGGCGAATTCGTCATCTCGAAGCCAGGCAAACTTGTCCTCTGTATGGTAAACACATGAGCTCATTAGTTTAATCAGCCAGAAGAGTAAATACAACACCTCGGTTACATTAACAATTATATATTAGTCCACATACGAAACAATATAATCAACGATTGGATAAAGGTCTGGTTGCACACTGGCACTTAATTGTGATGTGAACGTCCTCCGTTCACGGACCTAGTTGAATATATAAAGTTTCACACTTCCGAAGTGAAAACAATAGCATGAATGAAACAATCTTAGAACAAATTAGACAGATTATAAGGGGTAGGCAGACCAAAAATATTTTTAATTAAAAACTATATAGCATTGCTAGTCCTTAAATAAAGACACGCCAATACCTAATCTAACAATGAGATCTAAAATTGAAATATTTCAACAAAGACGTAAAAAAGGGAGCTTTAGTTATGAAGGATAAGTTAGTTTACGCCACAAATATACTCACTGGAAATAATCTTGGGAGTGTCATACTTGAGAAGTCCCTGGCTGCATTGTTGTATCTTTATGAGCAGTTGTGAGAATGGGATTTTGTTTATAATTTCATCTTGCAAGGGCTGGCCATCATTGTAAAGGTCGTCAAAGTCTGAAAATCGGTTGAAGTCATGGTTATTAGCAGAAAGACTAGCCTTAAGGCCAGGGATCAAGTTATGGAGCACTGCCTGGAGCCTCTTCATTACGAATGTGTGGAGTTTAGACTCGTGGAATTGCTCGTCTCTTGGTACGTACATAGGCTGTGGCAACTCCACACGACTCTCAGCATGCATATCTGTAACACGCAATTTACAGTGTTATGCCAACGTACGTAAAACACACTTCTCTCCTCCCCAAATCAAATCATTAAAAAAATATGAATCAACCTTAGAAGTTGTTAATGTTACCTGTATCAGTGGGGGCGCGACCAGTACGGCAGCGTCTTGGGTACGGATGGTTTTGGGTTCCACCAAGAGTGGGTCTGCTAAGCTCAATTCCTTCATCTGGATTACCCAGATCGTTGTATATGTCGAAATCATATATTCTATCAGACAATTTTCTAACTCCTTTCCCATCACCTCTAAGACTTACCAACTCCTTCTCCCTCAATACTCTAAGCCCAGCAGGTGTATCACCAGGTAAATATGCCTGACAAAACAAATCAAATTATATAAAAACCAGAATTAACAGAATAAAAATAAAAAATCTTGTACGTAATAAATTATTAGTTGTATCTTTCTGTGAGTGGGTGTATTAAATTGGGTAGCGTCCATGTTGTCGGTGGTTGGTATACGTAAGCTTAAATGAACCCCAACATTACTCAGTAAGAATTCTGAAAACTCATTTTACAGGTATAATAATCTATGGCTGCTTGTTTACGATTTGTAACTTGTGATTATTGAGGAAGACTTTTTCTTTGATGTAAAATAATATCAAAGCAGCCGATTCTACAATTGAAAGTTGAAAATTTTGGATAACAAATAAAAGGAATGCACGTTCAACTGGTTAGCATTAAAGAAACACAACTAGTGATTTAAAATTAAAAATGCTTTGACCTTTGACCTTTGACCTTTCTAAGTTGGTTACCTTACCTTGTTAGAAAAGAATATCCTCTCTCCTTGTACCCACGAGTTGCAGGGAAAATGAACTGCTCCACTCGCAAACCCTTCGATGACTATACTTTCCAAGAAGAACTCTCTTTGGTGTTTGTTTGTCACAGCAATAGCTCCAGGGACTCCAAAATTCGAGTCCACAATGAATTCGGTTGTATAATTAACTCTCTCTGCTTTGACACTGGATTTCTTGGACCAGTCCTTTAGGGCGCCTTTGTTGCTTTTCTTTGGAGATTTCGTTTCTAAGAAGCAGAAAAATTCATTGATTGCCAGCCATATACCAGTTAAAAGGGAGAAAAATAAATAATATTTGATAGGAAGAGAAATTTATGGGGTGGTGGAATTAACGATCGTGTTTTACGTAAAGAGAGTGGTGAGTTGTGATTGGCTTACTTGGATCAATGTCGTTGCTGATAAGCTCCAGAACAACATTTCTTGTTCCTATCCTATCACTGATGGCGTCCAAATGCTTGAGCATGGTCTCTCTGAAATCCTCTCTGGTCTTGTTCCTCACCGTTACCACAGCTCTGACCTTGAATTGCACTGGTTTCTCTGCATGCACTCTCAGTGTGGTCTTTATCAAATCCTGACTGATTGCTGCCACCGGAAACCTTGATGCCTTTCTCAACCTCGTACACCTTTTTGTGTTCTGGAAAGGAAGCAAGATAGGATTGAGGCCCAAGATGGGTTGGTTGTGTTGAAAAGTATTATTGTGAAGAAGCACTTTGGAGGAAGCACTTTGGGCGAACATGAGCTGGTTTGGAAGGGCCATGGGCATTTTGGCTGCTTCTTTTTCACAACGGAGGAAGAGTTGAGTTGAGTTTCTTATTTTGTTTAGGGCAAAAAGAAAAAAAAAAAAAAAAAAAAAAAAAAGAAGAAAGAGTTGAGTATGCGATGAGGCTGAGTCCTTCCCTCCATATTTATTCTATTTGTGAGTCTACACTTATATTTTCTCCCATTTACTTTGTTTCCCTCCCACCTACCACGTCAAAACTATTTTTTTATTTTTTTAGGTGTAGAAACTCCGCGTGGACCAGAAACAAACTATTTTTATATTACTATTCTCTTGCCAGAAGTTATGTTACTGAATACGTTTCATATTATATCGGATGCATTCCTGCAAATGTAATTAACATCAGATTTATTTCTTGCGTTTTTCTTTTTTCTAAGAATTCCTTCTCTAAGTGTTTGTTTTAATCTTTTAAAAATCTTTAGAGGCTAAGAAAATTAAAATCAAAAGCAGTCATAAAATCAATTATTTCTTTTTAAAATGGTATTTTGTTATAAATAACCATAAATTAGTTTATAGTTTTTAGAATCTAAAAAAATATTCATTACATTATTTTATTCCAGAATCCCTCTTTTATAATTTATAATAAATCAACCCATTATCTAATTTTATGCTATAACAGTTTAATTTTTAGCAAAGAACGTCCATTGCTTTTGTAAAGCAAATCCCTTTTTCTCATATATTTACATTTAAGCAACGAAGCACAAAAAGCTTTTCGGAAACAAGCTAAAGTATTAACATTGTATCTACTTGTGTAATCAAATATTTCTTATAAAAGCAGTGATTGCTATTATTATTGGTACAAATAGAAGCGTACTTTAAGTCAATCAACTCAATGGTACCTTTTGAAGCAAAAAGGAGAGAAAACATATAATATTTTCCTTAGTGTCAAAAAAGCAAACGGTATATTTGCTTTAAACCAATTGTTGCACATTGTAATTCATTTATTTTTCCTCCATACGGGATAAACCATGTCCTATGTATGTGAAGAATGTATCCATGCATTTAAAGCATATTCAGAACAGAAAGAATGCCTTCCACATTGGCCATATTTTCACCTCATATATATTGAAAATAAAGGAAGACGAAGCGATGTTTGCTCTTAAAGAACTAAGTTGTCAACACCTCTCATTCATTAGAATAACGATACCTTAAGACTTCATTTGATTTTAAGTTTTTACTTGTGATTATCTAAACAAATATTGGTGATCTGTAAAAGCTTAGAGAGGTTTAATGTTAAACCATGTTTGGGTTAAGTAATCACTTTATTATCGTAATAAGTTTAAATGAACTCTAAAAAAATAGTTAGGTAACAATATTGGTTAGACGTTTTGTCAAAAACATTCAACTTATATATTGGTTAGAGATAGACTAAGAAGACAGCCATAACATAAAAGTAGGAAGACTTTGTATCTTCTTCATTCAACATGACAAAAGAGAACAAGTTCATTCTATAGAGTAGTTAGTTATAATGAGTGCTACAACGAAAGTTTAAATCCCTCCATAAAATTTAACATAAGAGCTTGTTGAGAAACCATTTGACCAAAAAGTTATAATAGATATTTAGGTAAAAATATGGAATAAGGTTCAAAGCTAGGTTTGAAACAAAAGGTTTAAAACACAATATATCAACTTTGATGAAGTTTTCTATCAGCATATTAAACAACTTCTTGTTTTGATGTCTCTATATTATCGAAGTTGAACAATTACATGCGAATGCAAACATTTTTTCCAAAGATAAAGTGGTTCCTATCAATAATATAACCATTTTTTTGTTATAATTTCACACTTGAAAAGAAATCTGCAACACATTAACTTATGAGATGAACCATTGAAAATAAAATTTCAATCATATTTCCTTCACCTAATAAACCACTTAAGTTAGTTTATTTCACATGGTTGAATAACGAAATCTTGGGGAATTTAAACAGAAGTTAGCTGGAAACCCTGTTCTACAATTTGCTAACATTTTAAAAGTTTTGACTTTTCATTTATGAAAGGAGGATAGTTTATTTCACATGGTTGAATAAGAAGTGTTGGTAGGTGGTTTAGTCCAACTCCAATGAAGCGAATGAATCAAAGTCGGAAGTAAGCCTTAGCAATTGGTTGAAGATAGGTGCTAAATCAACAAATTAACCAACTCTTTTAGTATGTACTTATATATGTTAAAATAAAGTAAGAATTGATTTTTTCTTTTCATTGATTTCAACTGAACTACATAGTGAATCCAATTAAGATTAGAACATCATATTAATTGTTTAGTGTGTGTTGACTAAGGAAATGAATACTCCAAAATTCTACCTTTCAAGAGTCCAAACCTGACGCCTGCAAATCAAAATCTATTCGGCCGACGCGTCAACCACCACAACCAATGACCAATTCCTTATAACTCTTTCAAAAATAACGGTAAAATCATGACTTTTAGATGTTCTCTAAAATTAAAAATTTGTTTTTAATTTTTTTTTTCTTGCAGATGGGTGACCTAAATGTCAAATGGAGAACTATAAGAACCCATAAAAGTTGATTATTCACGACAAAAGTGAAAGAAACCAAAACAAACATGTCAAATAAATAAATACAAATTAAATTACAAATTATAAGGACGTACTCACCTGCAAAGTTGCACCACGAAATGGATACAAAGGCAAAGGGATATTTTTGGTTAGAGTTGGTGGACAGTGAAGAAGGAAGTAAATGTGCAGTAAGAGTTTGGAGTCACCTTTTATGAATAGTTGAAAACAAAAATCACTTTCTCTGTTGATAATAGACCAATATTTTCGACAATGAAACAATGAGAATTAATTTTTATGTTTGAGTAATATTGTGTATTTTATGTAATTATTATTTTTTTATAAGTGTATTTTTCTTTAAAATAACACAAAACTAGGATATGTTTTTGTAACTATTCCTATGAAAATGGACTAGAACCTCTCGAGGTAGAATAAGATTGACTTTGAGAAACTTTGATGGAATATTATTTCCTTATAAGATTGACTTTGAGAAACACTTTGATTGAATACTATCTCCTTTTATAATAGTGGCATAGCTTTGTTGACGAGACACCAAGTAGAGATTCACCAAGATTCTCCTATGCTCCCAAGTCAGTAAAAGCATAAAAATAATATAATTGAATAAATATAATATTGAGTATGTCAGTAAGAGCATAAAAATAATATAATTGAATAAATATAAGATTGAGTGTGTCCTTCCAAATATTGGTTTCTATTTGTACCGTCAAGGCTGGATTATTCCTAATAAATAAGAATTTTATTCCTAAAAAATATTATGGTGATAATGAGAAAGGCTGGATTATTCCTAATAAATAAGAATTATGGTAATAAATGAGAATTATAGTGATTGATAGAATGAATATGGTAAAAATATAGTTTTACCCATATGCAATTAGTTGTTAGATTATTTTGATCTTATAACAAGTAAGGTTACTTTGAGATGGTTGACTCGTCAAACATTCTTTGGTGGTGTGGTCATAGTTGTAATGGTACCATAATGTCTGCTTTTAATATGCCTGCTTTTAATGATTCTCGGTCCACTTTAATAAAATTAAATTATTTACTTATTTACTCCTAACAACTCTGTATGTTATGTACATGCAAGACTCTTACTTAACATTAGTGTTTAAACATTATATTCTTAATAGGTTTAAACATTAAACATTATATTCTTAATAGGTTTAAACATTATATTCTTAATAGATCTAGTCCGATTATACAGGTAACATTATATAGGTTTAAACATTATATTCTTAATGGATCTAGTCGGATTATACAGGTAACATTATATTCTTAATAAATCTAGTCGGATTATTCAGGTCCCGTGGGTGTGAAGCTTTTGCATCATCATGTCATTCTTAGTAGGGAACTTTATAGTCATTACAACATGGAAATAGTGATACCAAGCTTATTATATATTCAATGGTCAATAAGTGCATTGCAAGAGGTGTCTGCCTCTCAATGTTTTGTGTGTCGTGCTCACCCCAAAGGATGTCAATAAATCTACATAACCTGTTGTGCTACTCATTCACCTGATAAAGGAGAACAACCCGATTAATACATTTTCTTGTTAACTCACGTATTTTTTCTTCACAAACAATTTGAAATCTCAAAACTATCACTAAACTTCCCAACCATACTATCACATAGAAATTTAGAGATATAATATGAAAATATTGCACAATTATGATTGATTAAAAGTTATGAAAACACTAATAATGTGATTGAGACAGGTTCCAATTTCATGAGAAGGCACAACTTTTTTCAGTTACTCATAATTTTATATTGTTCTGTGAAGGTAGGAAATATTTTACCTTATCGCCCCACGGTGAGCAAATGTTCTCACCGAAAATGGACTAGAACCTTCCGAGGTGGAATAGGATTGACTTTGAAAAAGTCAAACTTTGAGTTGACTACTATCTCCCTTTATAATAGTTGCATAGCTTTGTTAATGAGACACTGAGTAGAGATTGAGTCAATAAGAGCATAAAAATAATATAATTAAATAAATATAAGATTGTGTATGTCTTTTCTGAGATATTGGTCTCTATTTGTAGGGTCTTTTAGGTCTGAGTTATTTCTAATAAATAAGAATTATGATGATAAATGAGAATTATAGTGTTTGATAGCAAAGATCATCATAAATATATCATCAATTGCCATAACATATATTGAGTGAGATCAAATTAAATGAATCTGGTAAAGATATACTGGTAAGTATAGTAGCTTGTATGTAAATATAAGAAGAGAGTTTTAAAAAACAAACATAATCAATTATTTTCATATTAATCAATTTTGTGTAAATCTAAGGAAGGATATATATTTATGTATAATTAAATTTTATAATAATTTTTAATTTTAACTTTAATTTATATTTCTAAAATTTTATATTTTACATTAAATTAATTTAAAAAATATTTTATAAATATATTAATATACAACCAAATTTTTTTTATCATATCAATCAAATTTACTTAAAAAAAAAAAAAAGTTTTCTTAATTTCAACTCAACTCCCTTCAATCTAAACAACCTCGGCTTGCACTCATTTTTTCTTTCTTCTTTTCTTTCCCTTTCTACTTATATTCCATTCCAAACAAAACTAGATGGTATTAATATTTAATTATAACAATTTTGGTGGTTATAAAACATTAATAATATTCTCATTTTATGTTATGCTTTTTATCCATTCCCGTAACATCAATTTGTAATTTAATGATACATTATTTTCTTTTAGAACACCTCTAACTAAATCTCAAATGTTTTTAAATGAGAAGAATAATTTTTCAAAACAACAACACAAATGAATGATAAAATTATTATTTTTAACTAATTTTCTTAAAGAGTATGAATTAGTTAAAATTGAAATTTTTATTGGGTAGAGAAAATTTGAGTTTTCATTCTGTCCACCCTTACATGATTTGTATTGTTTCATGATGTTATAGGAATACTTTAACGAACTTATTTGTAAACACTTTTTAGACGTTTCCATTTTGTGAGGTTTGAGATTTATGAATTGGAAAAGGAAGTTATGGAAGAATTTGAATAGGCTAATTAACACATGACAGATAAAACCCGCACAAGATAAGCAATTGGAAACGATCATAAGTTACCTTTTTATGTGTTTTTGGGAGCCAGAAGCCATGTGCCTAGCTTTCCAGAATTGGTAAGTTTGGTTTGAGGTTAATTACTTTACTGAGTATGAACCCAAACCCCATGCACGTTCATTCGCTATCCCACGTGCCTTGCCCAACAAAAACTTACTCTTTCTCTCTTATTTTCATTCTTCGATTTACTCCTCTCTTCCTGCATCTCGAGGAACACCTTTATATCCTAAACAACTTTTTTTGTATGTTCTTTAATCAATTGTAGTGTATCATACATGCTAAACTTTTAAGTATCACTGACTTTATTATTAGAATATTTTTTTCATTAATAAAACATATTTTTTTATGTCTATTATTTAAGGTTTTTACATTTGTTATTTAAAATATTTTACATTAGTTAACATTTTAACGTAAATGTAAATAACATAAATTTACGTCGAATCAAATTTTGTTAGTGTGACTTAGAACATTAATATACTACTTTTAGTCACAATCATTTGTTTCTTATAAAAAAAATACTAAGTATCTAAATTCATACAAACTAAATGGAGAAGTTAGTATAATTAGGAAAAAAGTGAAAGAAAAACTATTAATATTTTTAATGACGATTAAAACTTCTTTCAATAATAATTTTAAAATTATTATTAGTGTAATCATTGTCAAAAAGTTATATGTTTTCAACAATGATGACCGGCAACTATCATCGTATCGTTGAGAAAATAATTATTATCATATGCTTAAGATATGACAATAATTATTTTTACATGTATTTAGAATTTAAGGTTTAAGCTTAATTTTATTTAAAATAAAAGAAATTATTTTTTTATAATAATTCATCTCATTCGAGTCTTAAAATATTTTAATTATTTTTAATTAAAATTTGCATATACTCTACTTCTCTATAGTGTAAGGGTAACCATACTAAATAGATACATTATGTAACTAAGCAAATGCACGAGAACCTACATGGAAGAGAAGGACTATCAATGGCAACTCAAAGACAACAATAAACACAAACAACTGCGGAAGAGTACAAATAATAACAAACAACGTAGATGAAGACGGAGAAGAGAATAAAGCATGATATAAAAAAAATTAAGGTGGAAGAGAAAATAGTAACAACACACAATAATAGTATAAACGTGACATACAACTATAATTGAAAATATAATGGTTGTTATAAGCGCATAAGACGATAATTATAAGCATTATCATAAAAAAAAATACATACAACCATTGTTTTTTATAAACTATATTAAAAATTTAAATTAATTTAAAAAATATCATTATATTTCTTGATGGGGACTCGCTAATGCTGTTGTGGAAAGACATTGTCATTTAACTATTTTTGCATTAGTGAGAGAGAGAAAGAAAAAGAAATGTAAGTAATATGATTGATGTTAAAGTTTGAATATATAAATATATAAGTAATTTTTGTTTTATTTATATTTTTTATTGGATAGTTTGAAATAGAGCTATGACATTAGAACATGTTACTCTAACAAGAAGAAACTAACGGTGGGTATTTTTTTGATTTGATTTAATTTTATTTGATAGTTAGTAGTAAATGATTTAGTGAAAATGATGAGTATTTAATTGTTAGGAAAACATTGGCACGTTTGTTAGTTGTTGTAGTGTAGCTTTGCGTGGAAGGTTGTCTTCTGAGGTTGACGCGGCTTCCTTAATTTGATATTAATTTGTTTGAGGGAAAATGTCTTGTTCGCATTAGGTGTTGGCATAGCATAAGGGTTGTGTAGAGTACAGCCAAGCAATGAAGGAAGGAAATATGAAATATGCAACAGTGTAACAGTGTAGTTATGGAGTGGATGTACTAAAAGCACTACTTTATAATTATAATTGGAGCAGGTGAAATCCAGGAATCGGTCCGGTAAGTGAGCGACATTCCCATGCGAGTGTGGGTGCTCTTCCTTCCTTTCAAATGTCGCACATACTCGTTCTTATATATGCTAATCACCATATTCAACCTTTTTTCCTCACTTCTTTTTTCTTATTCCCTCTGCCCATACCTCATTTCCATTCATTCCACACCATAATCATTATCCATCTCTCTCCCACACTTAATAGTACTTCTAAAACTCTCTTCAAACTTCAAACTAGACTCACCTCCCAAGTTCCAAGACCACATGCCTTTTGCATATCCACGTTAGCAAATAATACTATTAGATTATGGTACCATAACCATCTTCATGCCTGCTATATAGTACATTTCTCACACCAAACCAAACCGACAAAAACTACACTACGCGCGCAATTGCTTTGTTGTACCAATCACTAAAATTCTAGTCCTGTGGAACTTGAAACACTCAGTTTATACTGTTGAAACTTGACGTGGTTCCGTAGCCATTCTTTTTTATTTCAATTGAAATTTCAGGCATTCTAATCTCCCTGTTTTCATTGGTTAAATAAGAGGGTGACACAATACTCTCATACCCCGCAAAACCACGTCTCCAAGTAGTAAGAATAGAATGTCTTTTATGTTCTGCGATTTATGTACACGTCTACCTAAGGATGTAAAGTAATTATAATACAAAAATATTAACAACATATTTTTAATATTATTATTTTCTCATTGAAACTTATTCAAATTATAAAATTACGCGTCGCTTATTTTGTTATAATTTTAAACTGATAAAAAAATGTATTGAATATTATTATATATTTTTTGTAATCATATATATAAAGATATACTCTAGAAAGGAGTAAGGAGGGAAGCTTGATAGCTAGAAAGAGTGAGATCGGAAAGGGAGAGAAAGGATATTAGGGTGTGTTTGGGGACTTGATCCAAACTAAGGCAAGAGATAGGAGCAGCATATGTTACGAGGGTAGGGTCAATTTGGCCATGAAATTCATCAAATAGCCATCTAAATTTTCTACTCCCAAAGCTCGGCACTTGTAGTCATTGGCTTCCAAGATCTGACTATAAGGATATTTAGTTGGCTAAAAAGTGGCTTCCTTTTACACTTCACTCACCTGCTTCTTCCCCTCATAATCACTACCTTCCACCACCATCACCACCTTTAATTTCTCCTCACCTTATATATATATTTTTTTTCTCTAACTTGCTGCTAGTTCCACACTAGGATTCTCTAAGCCCCTTTCATTCCCTGATCTCATAATGAAGGTAGGCCTTCTCTCTCTCTCTCTATCTATCTATCTCATAGAGAGAGGAAATTATACTGTTATCTTACACTAGTTCGCATTATTCATACCAGCATGGATGAATGAATGAATATCTTTTTTGTCATTTGCCTCAGTTCCTCAGCTGGATGCAAAATAAAATTGGTGGAAAACAAGATAACAGAAAACCAGACACTTATACAAGTACTACTTGTAAGTTTTCTACTTCATTCATTTTTCTTTTGTTTCTCCCTCGGTTAATGCATGCTTTTTCTAGAATGCCTGTGCGATCCATGTAAGGTTATCCATTGCCTGCTGAAATACGCACCACACCAGCTTCTCTCTTTCAACAAAATTAACGATCGCAGAAATAGAAGCAAACCTATAGAAAGACAGAGACGAAGGAATGTATATATGCCTTCGTGTGTTTCATATTTTACTTAATTGTACCAAAGCTATTCTTATTTTATAACTTGTTCATACTTTTAGATGCATATTGAGAATGGTTATTGAGTTAATTAACTTTTAAGCTGCCTTAAGGAAAAAAAAAAAAAGTTAATAATGCATTTCAGAATTCTAGTTCACACAAGTTTTTGTGAAACTTTTAGCTTTTGACCTTTTATGAAGAGATCATCTTTGGAAATGTGCGATCAGATCTATAAAAAAGGCCATCCATGCACCCAGAAAGCCTAGGAGATCTTAATTATTTCTGTTTCAATTGTTCCTCTTAAATATTTTAACCTTGTCATCATAGATCGACCCAAAATCATTTCGATCCAAAGGTAACATGTATATATGTTTCTAAAAGTACTACTGTTTCAATGATAATAATTAACATCATATATAATGTAACCTATAATTAATATTATTTCTTATTTATTTTTTATTTTGTTTATATACATCGTAAAAAAAATTACAATTAAAGGAGACAATAAAAATGATCTAATTCTAATTATAAATGAAGTCTGATATTTCATCGGAATGTTAAGGATCTAAGGTGTCATATCCCTATACTTTCCTTCTTAGATTAGTATGTTCTAACTTTCCCATAGTTTATGATATTTAAGTTATATGCTATTGTCAGAATTATTTTTTACATATAATAAAATTGTATCGTATTTTTTTCCTGATGACTTAATAACAAGTCTCACTTTTTTTCTATTTTTTCTTATACCAGTACCTGATTCCTACATGAATAAAGAGGTATTAAATTATTACAAAAATAATTCTAAAAGAAATAGTTTTCATTTCTTTAATGTAATGGTTATATTGAGCTATAGTATTATATTAAAAGAAATTTTTTTATATAAATTTTGTAGAAAGACATTTTCTCTATGATTGGTTAACATTAAGTTTTATTTTGAAGTATTTAAGTAGACAAAATGACTTACCGAACCTGGACATACGGAGTACTTGTCTATGTCTACAAGACATTCTGGTACTAGTTTGACTTTTCAGTATTGGCTGCTCCTCCTGCACACGTGCCAGTACATTTCCTAACCTTAACTTCTATAATTTGTGTTCCACCACTATTTTCATCTTATTATTATTATTTATAATAATATTTATCTTGTGATTAACTTATATAAAGAACTCTGTTTTAAAATAAAAGGCTATAATAAACTCTAGTTTTTCCATTCATCTTTCCGTCACTTATCGTATTTTCTTTATCCATACCATTTTGCATAGACTTTTTTGAAATTTTGCCATCTAGCTTGTCTCGCGTAAAGCCATATAAATATAAATATTTTATATGGGGAATGGTGTAATAACTAAACATTCAAAGTAAGAAGAAGGGTGTTAATTTGAATTACAAACTGTGTGATGCATGTTTAATTTAAGTAATGGTGAAGAAATAAATAAATATTTTAGTTGAGTTGTGAGAATTGAAAAAAGTTTTGATTGGAACTGGTCAGATGATGGAAAAGAAGAGGGTAGAGAAGAATTCAGCGATTGGCCTGATGGCTTGCTGGCAATTGGTACATTTGGAAATAACAAGGAAGGAATAGAGAAGCGCATCAGCACTACAGAGGATCCATCCTCCTCTGACCAAATACCTGACTTCACTCCTGAAGAAATCGGAAAGCTACAAAAAGAGCTGACTAAACTGTTGAGACAAAAACCCAAAGTGGAAAAGGAAATCGCCCACCTTCCTCTCGACAGATTCCTCAATTGTCCATCAAGCTTGGAGGTTGATCGGAGAATCAGCAACGCACTTTACAGTGATTCAGAAAATAAAGATGATGATGAAGAAGAAGAAAAACAAGAACGAGAGGAAGAAGAAGACGACATTGAGAAGACACTCAGTGTCATACTTGGTAAATTCAAAGAGATTTGTGCAAAAAACAGTAAGAAAGCAATTGGGAAGAAATCAATTTCGTTTTTGCTGAAGAAGATGTTCGTTTGTACAAGTGGATTTGCCCCAACACCCAGCCTTAGAGATACCCTTCAGCTACAGGAGTCAAGAATGGAGAAGGTAGGTAGTCCTTTTGGGTCGGTTGGATTTCGAGCATGCATTGCATGAATTGTGTGAATACAATGTAACGCTTTTTGATGCAGCTTTTGAGGACGATTCTTCACAAGAAAATAAACTCCCAGCATTCTTCTCGGGCACTGTCTCTGAAGAAGAGGCTGGAGGACAGGAAGAAGACGCCGATGGAGGAGGAAGCAGAGGAGAAAGCAGAGGCGGCTGAAACTGAAGATGGCTGTAAATGGGTCAAGACTGATTCTGAATGTCAGTAACTTCCTATTCACACATATTCACTATTCTTTCTTATATATGTATGTATATATGTGGAGGGACAAGACAATAGAAGACGTAGTAAACCAAATCTTTTTTTCCTCTTGCAGATATTGTTTTAGAGATTTAATAAATCCACCTCAATTTTTAACAGCTCTTTCTTTGCGTCTCTGTCAGGTAATTGTAAGTCCTTTGTTGTGAATGTAATTGTAAGTCTTTCAAAAGTACTCATAAGTTACCCTTTCTTTTGTCTCAGATTCAATCAAGAAGCAAGGAGATTATACAAAGCATTAGGAGGGAGCGTGAAATGGAGCTCATTTTTTTACGAGAGTTTATCTGTGATCTTGCATCCACTTTTGAGTGGCTCGGATCAGCAGTGTCCATCTCTTTGTTTTGTTAACAGTTACCGCTTCCCTTTGTTTCCTTTTTTTCATGGTTGTTTCTGATGATGCAGAGCAACTCATGTTATACTTAATCGTAAAAACCATAACTCCTACCAACGCCAATAGCCAAACCTACACATTCTGAACCCACTCTTTTATCTCCTCATTTCTTATCTACCCTCCTTGTAATATCACTGCCAATCCATAATATTCACATCATTGCCTAGTAAAAATACAATTTCTATTTTACTTTACTTTTAATTCAAAACACTACAATTTTTTTTATTTGCACTTCACAATCTTATTCGATCACAAATTATTATACAAGATATCATTTATGTCAAGTCTTATAATTATAATAATTATGCTAAAAATTATTTCAAGAACAATTTTTTATCTATCCATTGTATTAAAGAATACGCAGTAATGAAATTTAAAAAGATAAAAATACATACTATTTTATAATTATAGATCATAAGTTAAGAATCCCTTCACTAATGAAAGGGAAACATTGAAGATTTTCTCCCCTTTATGGGGATAATATAGGGTTTTTTAATCTTAAAATAGTTGTTATTTCCTTAAAATATGTGACCTGATGGAGCTAACCATTATTACTAACCCTTCACCCAAGAATACAATACGATAATATGATGGTTTTCTAAATAAACTTACATTTCCTAAAAGAAAAGTTTTAATATTAAAACAAAAAAAGGGGGTTTAAGATACATTGTTTAGAGTAATTGAAAACTTATAAGATTTTAAGTTAAAAACCTATATATTATATAAATAGATTTATCATTCATTTATCTAAAATATTTTATTTTTTAAAATATAAAACTTTTTACTTTTCTAAGTTATGAAGTCATTTTTTATTCTTTCTCTCGGGAGAACACATATTAGAAGGATAAAGTATATGACCATGTGATTCAAACATATTTGTATTAAGTTTTTTTTTTCCTAAAGTTTCTTAGTTTTTCTATTTTTGTTGTTGCAAGTATAGACGAATATTTATTTGCATATGAAATTTGAATTTAATAGATGAATCTTTAGTAGTTTAGATTTATAACATGTTAATTTTGCAAATTATATCCTAAAATAAGTTAGGATTTTTATAATTTTTCTAAGTCTTTTAGAACAATTATTTCAAAACATAGAAATAAAAGTAAGTTAAGTTCATCTATTATTTTAGAAAGAATTGGAAATAATAGAATGGAATTTTGAAAAGCTTAAACCCTGTAATAGAAAATTTTAGATTTAATTTTATTGTTATTGAATTAGGATTTTGAATTTATTGGATTTTGGTGATGAAATGAGAAGTATATTATAGTTTAAATTGTATATTGATGAGATTAAATTGTATATAGGTTTATATGAGTGATGATCATATAGATTTTTATGTATAACTTTGAGGTAACAATATATATTAGTTTGAATTGAGTTCTTTTAGTATTTGATTTAATTTGTGAGACAGATATATATATATATATATATATATATATATATATATATATATATATATATATATATATATATATATTTTGTATTTT
>Ga0099824_1001141_pt1 | contig 36212 bp, 26 predicted proteins | sample SiratrowhiteBW_FD_76837 | JGI IMG/M metagenome (GOLD analysis project Ga0099824, IMG submission 76837) | Root nodule microbial communities of legume samples collected from California, USA - Siratro white BW | ecosystem: Host-associated > Plants > Roots > Nodule | place: USA: California... | reverse complement strand
TAAAAAAAATATATATATATATATATATATATATATATATATATATATATATATATATACATATATATATATATATATAATTCAGAATTGATAATAATAGTAATATCGTACTGCTGTTATTGTTTTGTTAATAATTCATTTTAAAGTGACATAAAAATTAAAAAAATTATAAAACTAAAAAATGCATGACAATGACTCTTTGTTTACACTTACCCTGATATAAAGGTTTTAGACAATCACCTGATTGGTTGAAGGAAAGTCACAAGCCAACCTGTATATATTTGTAAAATTATTGATGTAACTTTCACCTGAGATTGAGATGAAAGAAAAGATATTGAAAATGAAAAAAAAAAAAACAAATTATATTGTTTTATTGTTAGAAAGAGGAAATTAAGATTACGAAAGAAAATGATTGTTAGCTACATTGGTAGGTTAACTATGGAAAGATAAAGTGACATGTATTAATATCATCATAAGAAGGAAACAGCTAAGCTGCCCCCTCTAGTTACATGCTACCACTTATTTCTTATATCATCAATTATCATTATTAACAATGGATAATCAAAATGGAATATAAATATATAGTAGAAGAAACAAAAAAGAAACATAGTAAAAATAAATGTTGTTTAGTTAGATAAATATTATTTTTCATTTATTATTGTTAACATTTTTTATTAATTTATTACAAAAAATACTAGATCTTGTTGATTTTACTATAACAATGCTTATGTGACAATATATATTGTAATAAATATACATAATTTTTTTTTATTTATGTGCGGGGAAGCTTCTGTAATTTCTTATATCTTTAAATTGTTACTTTTTTTTTCATCTCTATCACATAATTATGTGTTTAATAAAACATTTCATTTGGATTAGAGATGAATCTGATAAAATATTTTATTTATGATTGATAAGATAAATTTGTAATAGTTTTTTTAAGTCATTTCAACAAATTACTCATATTAGTACAACAAAATAATCTCCCAAATCAAATTTATGCTTTACACAAATATTAATTGAAATTTAATTTATATAAAGGTTTTGCAGATTATAAATATTTAAAATAAATTAAAATAAAAATTTATAATTATTATAAATGTGTAATTACTCAATATTAAATTTTAGTTTAATAGTTAATTATATCTTTGTTTATCAATGTACAAAATTTTAACTAGTTCATAAACTAGTTTCACTAAACATTCTTAGTTTAACTTTTCATTAAATTAGTTTTACAGCAATGAATTACTTTTTCAACTAATTTTACAAAATAGAACTTATATATATATCTCTTTTCACACTTTCTTTCCTCTTTCTTTTCACCAATTAGGACCATGCTATTTATGTTCTGGAATATCGTACCATAAAAACAAATATTTATGGTTATACCATTGATGTACCAGAATATTCTACCACAAATACACATTTTTAGTAGTACGACCGATTTCTACCTATAATTCATGTTTAAATATGAATTCACATTTAAATGCTACCAAACAAGTAGATAATAGTTGTATATATGATAACACATTAAAAGTTTGGTTTCTTATTCAAAACTAATTCTAAATTGAAATATCTATAAGTAGCTTTTGTGTTAAATAAAAATTTTATAACAATTTTTACTTTTAATTTAAGAAAGCAATATTCATACATTTTTTTTGTAATTTTTTTTCCTATAGAATAGGGTGCTGGTATCTATTCATTGTCAACTTTAATTGATTAATTTAAATCACAAATCTCAACTGAAGATAATATAAATTTATAAACACTACTACTTTTTTTATTATCAATCTTCAAAGATATTGTCTAGTCCCTTTTGTTTGATTAGTAAAAGAAGGGATTGAGAAATCACGTCCCAATAATTTGCATTAACCATTAAAGGACACGTGTCAGGCTGAGGCATGGGAAGAATGAGCGAGTTTCACGGTAGTGTTCTGCCAATCTCCAAAAAGCTTTCTCAAATCTTAAGATTAAGATTAGTCCTAATTTTTGTGTTTAAATTTGAACACATTTTCTATTCATTTCATTTCAATTTGAATTCAATTCCAATTCAAAAATCTGAGTAACGCTTAGTGTAACTCATAGTATATGTATATCTCTCACACTCCCCTACGCATTTTGACACTCTCAGATTCACAACTAACGGAAGAATGCAGAGAGGCACGCCGGTGAGAAACCCACACAGCTCCACCTCCGATCTCCTCACTTGGTCCGAAACTCCTCCGCCGGAATCTCCCGCCACCGCCTCCTCCGCCGCTCGCTCACGCCAGGTCACTTCACTGTTTATTCACTCTCTCGTCTCTCTTTCTCTTTCTCGCACTCACATTCTCTCTCACTGCATTCATATCGCAGCCTTCGGATAGAATCAGCAAGGTTCTCCATGGCGGCCAGCTCACCGAGGAAGAAGCTCAGACGCTAGCCAAGAGGTACATCACGACAGCGTTCATTTCTTACTCTCTGTTAGATTCACAACTTAGATCAGATCTGCTAGTGCTTTTTTGCTTTTCTGCATTTCTTCGATCTGCTTTAAAACTTGTTTGCGTCGATCTGTTTGTTAATTTGTGATTATGGTAAACTCGTTAGTTTCTGCTGCGTCTTCTGATAGGTAATATTATTGCTTCAGAACAATGTGGTGTGCAGTATCTTGCACGTTTTAATTTACTTGTTTAGTTTTGGCTTTTATCCACTGTTTCAGCTTGAAATGGAATGCTTCGTTTGTGTCGTAAGCCTGATTAGTTAACTGTGTTAATCCTATTAGTGGTTCCGCTTTTTGTTTATTCGTGATTTGTTGCGTTAATTAGCAATTAATTAGGCTTTGCTTGGATAATTTTTTTTTTGATAAACACGTGTAAGAGGAACAATGGTAAAATGTATTATACTTCTCTTCGTAAACTAAAATCAACGCATGTTAGCTTTCTGGAGAAGTTAATTGAAAAAACTTTTTTAAAAGTTAAGTTTATAAGTTGATTTACGCCTATATGTCAAGCTCAACAACTTTTTTTTTTTCTCGTCCTCTTAAGTTTTTAAGAAAAATAAAAAGTATTCATACAGAATCTTAGTAGAAAGTGGTTTTCATCTACATGTGTGCTGCAGTATCTATTTCTTCAGGATCTACTGTTTATTTTCGTTTGTGCTAATTAACTTTTTCAAAGTAATTTTTTTTGTTGAATATGTGCTTTCATTTGCCACTCTCAGCAAACCATGCTCAGGGTATAAGATGAAAGAAATGACTGGAAGTGGTATATTTGGTGCCAATGGGAAAGATTCTGCATCAGAAGCCAATTCTGCAGATTCCAATAACAGAACAAGCATACGCATATGTCAGGTATAGTTACAGATAATTTAGTTGTCTGGGGTTCAATCTGGCTGTATGAGTATTCTAAAACGTGACATCAAACTCCATTCCGATGACAATGTTCTTGTTTTGATTTGTTTTCCCTGTGATTGCATTGCATCTCAGCAAGCGATTAGTCAGATATCATTCAGCACTGAAGAAAGCATTTCTCCTAAGAAGCCTACCTCAATCCCTGAGGTAGCAAAACAGCGTGAACTAAGTGGGACAATGCAAAGTGATTCGGACTCGAAGAGTAAGAAGCAAACATCGAATGCCAAGACCAAGGAGCTCTCTGGAAATGACATATTCGGCCCTCCTCCTGAAATTGTGCCACGATCAGTGGCAGCTGCACGCACTATGGAATCTAAGGAAAGTAAAGACATCGGAGAGCCTCTTCCCAGAAATCTGCGAACATCAGTGAAAGTTTCCAATGTAAGTGTCTTCAAGGCGAGAAATAATCTATCATTATATACCAGATGATTTAATGAATTGTGTGTTACTGTATAATACCTTCTTATAAGCGGGTTATCAACGTGAATTGAACTAAGCTTCTGTGCTATTTGTGGGCTTCGTAGCGATGAATTTTGACCTTTGACGGCTCTCCGATGTATAACTTACACTTTCCTATAATGCAAAATTCAAAATGCAAGAAATTTATTTAAGATATTACTTAAGGAATGTACCCGAGACAACCATAATACAATCGCAGCTCAACTCTTGAGGAGCCAAATTATTTAGATGGATATATTAAAAATCTTCTTTATAATTGTTTTCTTTTCCCAAAATATGAGCCTGTAAAATTGATTTGAAGTTAAATTTGCATCATTGGAAAAGGTTAACAGTTTCTCATTGTCTTTAAAGTTTCCATGACAGTGTGTCATTCATTTTAGAATTCAATAATGACTCTTTTTTTTTTTCTCTGAAATAAGATGTAATATCTTAGTCCATGTGCTATTTAGCTAAACGTTTCATTTTAACTTTGTTTTTTTTTTTTTTAAAAAAAATTTGTAGCCTGCAGGTGGCCAAAGTAATATCTTGTTTGGTGAGGCACCTGTTGAGAAGACATCAAAGAAGATACATAACCAGAAGTTTGCGGAGCTGACAGGCAATAATATTTTCCAAGGTGATGTTCCTCCAGGCTCAGCAGAAAAGCCGATAAGTAGGGCTAAGCTCAGAGAAATGACTGGCAGTGACATATTTGCTGATGGAAAGGCAGAAATCAAAGATACTGTGCGAGGTGCTCGGAAACCCCCTGGTGGAGAGAGCAGCATAAGCTTGGTTTAAGTTATTTTAACTTACAAAAATACTAGCGATATATTCTCTTAATACTTTTCTGTCTGACACTTTCTATTGGTTGATATTTACGCGAGTCTTGCTAAATATGCGGATCTCTTCCACAAACTAGCAAGACTCACATGAATTTTTGCCAATAAAGAAAGCAGACAAAAAGTATTAGATTTGTGTTGTTAGCAGTCTACTTTTAACTTATCCCTTTTGACGTAGGCATTCTGTCTGAACTCGCATGTTTTTCAGTAGAAGCGTCAGTGTGTTCGATTATCAATGTTGTAGGTTTCAACTGTTAATGAACATGGCAAAACCTTACTTTACATTTGAACGATGAAAGAGGAAATCGGCCACACTTGGACGAGGTTTTAGTGTTCATTTGTCTTAAACTTTTTAGGAAAACATAACTTATGCATATTTCGTGCTGTTATTCGACGTAGACTTGTGAGTGGAACAATCTTCCAAGCTGTATTTTTAAAATTAAATAAAGGAAATGTATGGTTTGCATAATGTGATTATGGATATGGGTGATTTAAAGAGTATGACAGAAAGGGAGTAGAAAATTTTGGAGAAAATTAGAGAGACAATATATACAAATACAGTGTATCAAAACTTTATACATATATATATAGTGGAATTTTTAACACAAATTTACATTAACATTTAAATGCTATGATGATACCATTCTTACTCATCCATATAACTCTTAGGTGTGAGATCGAGGGAGTGAATAATCGGTGTTTGGTGGTTTATGAATAATTTTTTCATATAAATAAGTAATTGAATAATTTACGGCAGGTTTTTAGTTCTTATATTCCTCTTGAAATTTGATTAAAATTCATTCATAGAAAACTTAAAGTCCCCACTGTATTCGCCAATCTATTTTTTTCCATGTTTAAGAATTCAAAATATCTTGAGAGCATTAAAGTGAAATTTACAGAGGTGGTTTCATATAATGTCTCTTTCTTTTTCTAAATCTCCTCTTCTACAAAACTTTGGAATCAATAAAATGGTTTATCACATTCACCTCCTATTGAACTTGTTTTCATTTTCTGAAATAGAAGTATAATTTACCCTTTCAACTCCATAGAAAATACTAATTAAATTGTAATAAAACTTATGGTTTCACACCAAATAAATATTTAACGTCTTAATATTTCACTTATTAAATTAGGTATTTACTCAAGAATCTTATTTTCCCATGTCAAGATAATTTTAAGAAAAATATTAGCAAAAATCATGATGAGAGGCTTAGTTTAAAAAAAATACAATAAATAAATGTTCTGTGCTTAAACAAATTGACTGTCTTGTTTATCACAAAAATATATTCATCAAGGTTCAAATTTAACCCTTACTATACTAAAATAATTAAACTCTTGCATTTTATAGCAATGGAAGGTAACTGTAAAACGTGAAAAATACTAAAAAGAAAATAATAAAATACAAAAATAATTTTGTCGGTAAAAACAAGTGAAAATACGAAAGAATACAATAAATTATAAAAAATACTTTTTGTTAGTTAAAACAAACAAGTAAGAGGCACGAGAAAAAAAAAGTAAACGACTCCACTGGGGATCGAACACAGAATCTCTGGTTCCGTAGACCAGCGCCTTATCCATTGGGCCATGGAGTCCTGATGTTGGATTTCCTCAAAATAAAATAAATTAAAAATACGAGATTACCGATTTAGATTTAGTCATGGCGGCGTGATCAGCAAGTCAAGCTGTATGGCTTTTGGGGTCAGCATCCGCATAGTAGGTTCGGTGACACGAGAACATGAAAGCTGTGGCGCACCAACAAATTCACCAGCTAGTTATCTTGTTCTCAAATGTGCCGTAGAAACAAGGACAAAATCCCATGTTTCTGAAGATGCCAGGTTTTGAGTTCCGTAACTAAAAATGGGAAAAAGGCAATCCTTACGCAACAAAGCAACCCACTTTGTTTCTGTCCTTCTCAACCCCATCTCCGACTCCGACGCTCCCAGACCCTCCAAACACCCTTCACCCACTCCAACACCAACACCTCCTTCCGTAAGTTTTCTCTCTCTCTCTCTCTCTCTCTCAGCAATATTTATTTATTTACCTTCTCAAGTTTTAATCTTATCCTTAGGATGTCCCCTTATGTTTGATTTTTTTTTTTTTTTCATTCCTTTTTTAAATTAAGCTTCTTCATTTTTGCTTCAAAGTAAAGTTTTGGTGTGCATTTTGTTTCGTCTCAGGGAGAAGCAAGTGGATCAGAGAATGATGAAGAGGTTAACCGTGGTGTAGCTGATGGGCCAGATACTTCATCCTTCACTGCGTTTCTCTATTCCTTATTGTCTTCCTCTGACACTGGTGATAATGCAAGCTCGCGCGCGCAGAGTGATGATAACAAAGGTGCTGCACCTGATCACAACCCTTTACCGGACTCGTTGCTGAAGGAAAATGGTGGCAGGAAAAGTTTGTTTTCCAAAAGCAAGCAATCACTTGGCAGAGCCATTCGTAAAATTGGTGGATTTCGCTATCATGATCGCAGAGATAGCCTTGAGATGAAATTGGACGACGGGAGTGGTTCTAAGATTTCTGGTGTTGTTGAGATGAGGCGTATTGAACCCGTGCAAGAGTCTGTGACTGTGCCTTTGGTTGATCTTCCAGAAATGTCTGAGCCTTCGGTTCTTCTCTCAGATAGTATAAGGAATGTTCTATATGTTTCTCTTCCACCTCTTATTCATGGAAGGAAATGGTTGTTGTTATACAGGTATCCAATTGTGCATCAAGTTTCATTGGCAGACACAAGATTTCGTGTATTATGTTCTGGAGTTCTTAATCTTGCTATGAATAACTTTATTACTGTTATTATTATTATTAGGAGTACTATCGTGTTGTAACTTCTATACATTGTTTGCAGCACTTGGAGGCATGGTATATCACTTTCCACTCTTTACCGGAGAAGCATGCTTTGGCCTGGATTGAGTTTGCTGGTATAGTTTAGTTATCCTTCAGCTCTCTTAGTTTTAAGTATGCATTTATCTGTCTCTGATCTACATTGGAAAATAGAAAAGGTCAAATGCTAAATGGTGCTTGAATATTATGTAAATAGTTTTCATGCTGTGTAGTTAACAATAGCATGCGGTAGCTTAAGGTGCCCAAATTTTTCCCGGATTTACAAGATTAATGGTTAAACAAGTTTATGCTGGCAAATTGTACAGCCACATCCTGATAATTCCTATGCTATATGGTGGATTGTGGCCTTCTTCTAGTCTTTTCCGAGTTGAAATTGTTATATGCAGTATTCTGTTCTTTAATATTTTAGGAGAACTACTTTTTTCCTATCAAGGATTAGTTCTCATCGTCATAAATTCCATTCTAGATTGTTGGAGATAAAAGAGGAGCAGTTTTTGGCAGCATTGTTGAAGCACCTCTCAGATCATCAAGCAAGAAAAAATACCAGGTCATACCAAAAGTCATTTTATCCTATTGGTTATTTGATAGATTGGCTGCAATGTGCTACTTGTTGCTTTATTGCTTTGACAATAGATTTTGTACAGGGAACGAACAATACATTTGTTTTCACAAATATCTCTGGCCATCCTGTTATATATCGTCCAACAGGTATCTACATTCTATCCATTATTAGATTTTGAACATGCTACTCTGTATGTTTCTTTTGCTCTAATAATAATCATACAGAATTTAGGTAGCTATCAAAATCAGACATTATTTGATCTTCATTGCTTTTCTAGCTGTAGGGAATGAGGAGATAAATTATATGAAGTTGGTATGTTGTATCAATGGTGATAATAGTTTAATGACACAACGTTTCCTTTTGGTTTTGTGGTTAATATTTTAGTAGAAATATCAAATAAAATACATTTTATTTTAAAACTAACTTATATTATTATTTTTGTGGCACAATCTGGCTATTTACTAGAGTCAATTCCCTTTGAGGGATGCTTGATTTTGTTTTTCTTTTATATATGCTATAATTTTGTCTGCTACATTACCTGATTAACTTGGCAATGAGATTTTGTTTTGATTACATAATACTTTCCTATTAATCTGATATCTATGAATCATTAAAAATGATGAATTTTCTGGTTTTAATAGTTTCTCTAGTAGAATATTGGAAAATTGAATGAAGAAAATGATACAACGTTGTAGTTTTGTTTGTAAGATTTAGCAGCAGCCAGAGGCTTTATATGAGTTTTTCAATGCAAAAGAAAAAGTGAGGCTATGCTGCTAAAGTTGCACAAGACATGGCACCTATCTTAGCATTCGATTCATACACATGATTGCATAGAGTGAATTAACCACAATATTTGCAGGATTGAATCGCTATTTCACACTTTGCAACACTGACTATTTAGCAATTGGTGGAGGTCGTCATTTTGCACTTTATTTGGATGGTGATCTGTAAGAACTCTGTACTTTCATTGTACAATCTTTTTCGAATCTGTATGGTAGCCTGCTTTCAGTTAAATATCACGAGCCTGAGTTTTGTTTTTATAATCCCTTCCTACTTGTAGATTGAATGGTTCAAGTTCAGTCTCAGAAACTTATGGGAATCCTTGCCTCGCAAATTCTGAAGACTTTGAAGTTAAGGAAGTAGAGGTACACACAAAGTTTCTCCTTCTGCCTCTCATTGCACACACCCCAACCCTACAACCTTTGTTTTATGGTAGCTACTTGTGAAATATTTATGGCATTTCCATTGTAGAAGTCATGAATCTTATAATATCTCTCCATTGGATTATACTGACATGACATAAAATTTAAGATCCTAGATCATAAGAATAAGAAAATAACATTTTTGCTTAAAAGCATTTATTTTTGCCAAGACTAAAAAAAAAGAATTAAAGTGTAAGTCTTACAAGACCTTTATATTGAAGTAAAAGTTGTAAGAAGGTTTCAATAATGATATGACACAGTGAATCTCTAAAAAGTAAATTAAAACGTGGTGAAATGAAGATAACCTTATACGAACAAAATTTAGGTATAGTACTATCTTGTATTGTTCTCTTGTCAGGATTGAAACTCTATTTTGGCAATTTGCTTAATGAAAGTCTGTATTAAAAGACTTTGTAGTTTATCAAGGTAAAAGTTAAATTATAATCGGTTTAACTGCAAAGACTGTACTTTTATCAAAGTTTACTTCCATTTGTAAATGAGAAAGTCTATGACATTCATGCAGTTATGGGGCTTTGTATATGCTTCAAAGTATGAGGAAGTGCTTGCAATGAGCAGAACAGAAGCACCTGGGATCTGCCGATGGTAAATATATACCTTGGATCTGATCGAATCAAATGGTTTGCACTTGGCATTTCATTGAATGTTGTGGAGTGAGCAATGCGAAGTTCATATTACAATATAATGGAGACATTTTATGTATCAAAATATGTTCTGACTAAGCACTAACCTATATTTAAATATTACCAACCCTGTATATATGGACTCCTTACTCGTACAAAAGAGTTTGCCAATTTTGTTCAGAATATATTTGTCTTTAAGCAGATGAAAAAAAGGTGCAAGAACACTGATGTGGACCCTGTGTCCCCAGACTAAAAGGGAAATGCCGAAGAAAAGATGGTACTCTACAGCTACACGGGCATGAATATAATTTTACTCTGCTGCAGAGTTCTAAAACTTTATTGTGGAAATACAGTAAAAAATAAAGGCAAAATTAATTTGTAAGATCATTATTGTTTAACAATTTTCAACAGGCCTACAACAAGGAAGGGCTTAATTGTTTTTTCTTAAAGTTATTAATGTCTGAGGTAGTTAAAAAAATTAAATTGAGTCCTTCTGTACAACAAAATTTTAATCTAAATGTAATAATGAAAAGGTCCAAATACTGACTAAAAATTTAAACAACTTAATTATAAACTTGTAGACATAGATATTTATTTAAGAAAATAAACAAATAGTTTAAGACCTACATATTAGTTTAACCTACAAATAAAAACAACCCCACTTCTCATTAGTTTCATCTACTTGAATTTAAAACCCCGCCTGACTTGACAGTTGTGCGTACACTTTTTGTGGACAATCACTATGGACCTTCTAAAGTGGTCCATTTTTGGGTTCGTTAATTTTGGTACCCACTACATCTTCATATGAAGCTTCATGAACACCGAGCGCAGCACGACCAGAAGGGTCAAGATTTTTGGACCAAGATGCATCCCATTCCACAGCTTTCGCAGTACTGCATGCCACACTAGGACCCCCTGGAACTGTTGCCCTTGCTGCATTCTGTCAAAATGAATAAACATTATCAGAAGCAGGTTTAGAAAGATTTGAATTTGTAAACAAGTAAATCAAAGCGTGCATATTAGAAAGGTTATTTACTTGCATCATGGTCAAGGTTCTGATGATATAACACGGAGTGTAAAGATTTTTTTCTACTATCATTTAATTAAAAATTAGTATTATAATAAGTTTATTGACTTCTACAGCAGTTAATTTAAAAGTCATACTTCTCATGGCTTTTAATTGGTTATATGTGCACAAATTAAACTCAAATTATAGTTGTTCAAAACAGAACTATAGAATTCACCTTTGGAAAGAACTTCTCAAAAATTGTCCTGTAGAGGTATCCTTCTTTAGTAGTAGGAGTGTTTTCAGGGTAAATAAAACTGGCAGCAAGCATAGTTGCATCTGGGACCTGATGATTTATCAAGAGACAGTTTATTAGTACTTTTGGCATTACATAAAAAAAATTTAAACATCACAAGTTAAAACCTACTTGTTTATCAGCGTGATCCTTCAAGGCATCAATCCAGCTGTAACCAACCCCATCACTGAACTGTTCCTTCTGCCTGTACAATATGTGCTGAAAAAACAAAGACAAAACAAAACACAATTACTACTGAAACTTCAAGACACCAGAATAAGCACTATGCAGTAGTTGATTCAAACCTTTGGTAAATATGGATTCTTTTCATCATCAAATGCATTGCGTAATACCCACTTCTCTATCCTTCCAAGATCACGCCTTATCTGCGCAATTTGTCATAAGTTTCATAAAGTGATTGAAAATGAAGTCAACAAGATTAACTTATTAAAAGCTTGCAAAATAAACCAGAATAACTTCTTATAGCCGTAAAATCAAGATAACCATCAGAAACAAACTTGAACAATTAAACTAAAGGGAAGAAGTTGAAATGGCCTTTGAATTTGATTAGTCGTAAGGAACACAATCTAAATCAACAAAGCAAACGGTTGCAGAACTTGAAAAACTAACATTACAAGAATGTTTTTCCCATTATTAAAGAAATCATAAGAATGCAAACTTCCATATCTGATAGAAAAGTGGTATAAACAAAATCTCTAGAGTTATTTATGGATAGGTGGAAATAAAACTCTTATCTTCATAGGTAAAAACAATCTTTCTCATAATGATTAACTGTAAATATATTATTTCTAAGTATTTTATAAGGAATTATAGTCCTGGGAATTCACAAGAAAATAGACAAGTTAGGAACGGAAAATTTCATGTATTAAACACCACCTGAAAAATATCTTTTATAATTAAAAAAAAAGTGTATAAAAATGAAAAATGTTTGGGGGAGTCAAGTAACCAAGTTCTGAAGATCCACCACTAAATGCACGTGCAAGCAACCCAATCATAAGATAGGCTAGAACAATTATGCAGCATAAGAAGATGAAAACAGAAAAAAGGTTAAGGTAAAGTACCATTTTCCACTCCGGATCTATACTCATTGCTACTTCGATAAATTCTTTATCCAAGAATGGTACACGGGCCTCTACCCCCCATGCTGCAGTTGACTTATTAGCTCTCAGGCAGTCATAAAGATGAAGAGCTTTGATCTGTCAAATCATCAAAGCCACTAAAAATTGAATAAACAAGTAATGCACAAAAAAATAAAGAGATAACGGGAGAACATACATTTTTTAACACATAAAACTCCGCAAAATAAATTAAATCAAACAGAATTACATAACAATCATTAACATTACTTTTCGACAAGTTTCTTCGTGAAACTCTTTCTTGTTAGGTGCCTTGTGAAAATACAGGTAACCTCCAAATATTTCATCTGACCCTTCTCCAGAAAGAACCATTTTCACTCCCAAGGCTTTAATTTTCCTGGACATCAGAAACATTGGAGTACTTGCTCTGATAGTCGTTACATCATATGTTTCAATATGGTAAATGACTTCTTCAAGTGCATCTATACCTTCCTGATACAGCAACATAAAAGATTGCTTCTGACTGGCAATAGAAAACTCATTACAAAAAAAGTAAAATGAAGAGATTGCGAGAGATGATCACCTGAACCGTGAAATGAAGTTCGTGGTGACGAGTACCAAGATAATCTGCCACCTCTTTTGCAGCTTTCAAGTCCGGAGAGCCCTGCATGATGGAAAAGTCAGATCATCAAGAAAATAAAAACCAATACACTAGCTTCATTGTATTGAAGAAGGATAACAAAACTCATTCTGACCTTTAAACCAATGCAGAAAGTATGCAACTGTGATCCCCATTGACGAGCCGCCTCAGATTCTGCCAAATAACGATTGACCACAGAAGCAACAAGAGATGAGTCCAATCCTCCGGACAAAAGAACTCCAAAGGGTACATCAGTCATCATTCTCTTAACCACAGCCTGCATGATATACAGTGAAACCAAGCAAAGCGTTAAAAAAGATGTTATGTATGATAATCAACCACGTCATCAGTTAGTATGTGACTCCATTACACCAAAGGAAGTTCCACATAGAAAGATGAATTTGATCACCTAAAGTTGCAATCTTTTTTCAAGCAAATGCAGTACAACTGAGTTTTCAGAAATGGGAAGACAAATACCATGATTCACAATAATAGCTTACCCTCTCGAAGGTCTGACGCAAAAGTATTGGATCATAGGGAGTTGATGGAATATCCTCTGAAAACCAGGGTGGATTGTACCACCTTCTTAAACCTCCTGCAAATATAACAATTTTTAACAGTATTTACCAGTGGTACAATATCTAAATGTAAAAATATGGAAATTACAAGAGTCATAAACAGAGAGGAGAATAAATGACATTATTGATACCCTGTTTGCTGGAATATATATGCCCTGGAGGAAATGACATGAATCTCTCACAATCATCACTCAGAGCTTTCATTTCAGATGCAAACCATGTTGATCCTGCAAATAAACCAGTCCTTCCACAGATAACCTATCTGATCCGTTCATGTGATTAAAAAAAGAAAAGAACAACCATACCAAGTTACAGTAAATAAGACATGTATATCCAAGTAAATAAGACAATATAAATTTTCTATCAAAAAACTATTCAAAATCAGAATAAAAAAGATGAGTATTTGAAGGAGATAAAAAGACGCTTATTTTACTCCCCTTGGAAAAACAAGAATATGTTCCAAAATGTAAGAAGCATAGGAGGATATAATAAAGTCATATCAATGTTTCAAGAGTTGGCAATGGAGAATTTAGCCGTAATTTATTGAAATTACAAGATTGAAGTGAAAATGTAAAAATGTCATAACAAACAGAAGGTAAAGCCACATACCATCATGACCCCAGCCCAAATAAAGAGGGGTAATGCCAATAGCATCACGAGCAGCAATAAAACTTTTATCACGAGTATCAAGAAGAACAAAGGCGAACATCCCATCCAGCATGTTAACAAATTCCTCGCCATATTCTTCATACTGGCACATGATAATTACCACAAAAACAAAAAAATCATAATTGATGGGCTAATGGTAGATTGATTACAAAATGTAGCTGGTTCGCAAACACTCACAAGATGGGCAATCACTTCACAGTCACTACCAGTTCGAAATTGATGAGAGCTCACTTTCTGTTTCAATTGCTTGTGGTTGTATATCTCCCCATTCACCTAAATGCCGTAGTTTCATCAATATGTGATACCAGGGTAAGCAAATATCTTGTTCAGTATATAAAATTAAAGTGAAAACAACAACAATGAGGGATATCTAAAAATTAAAAGCATTGCATACAACTGCATGTTTGACAAACACCAAGTTATATCAGCATTCTCATTGGTGTTCAACAATACGAGTATGGGGGATTTTGGTATAAATCGTTTATGTAACCATTGCCCTAAAGGCATTAGTAAATAAGAAGTTTTTATTAGGAGAGTGCATTGATACACTTCTCAACCAAAAAAATCCACTTTAGATTCCTTCCATTGTTTAAAATATCATATTTGCTAGATTGTCTGCCTAAGTAATCGACCAAACTAGAGACAAGAGACAAGAGATTATAAGGAAGCAAAATAAAAACCATGTAAGTGTATCCCCTCTAACTAAAACCCTATCCAGAAAACAAAAACAATACATTTTCTAATGAAACGAATATTCCCAAAACAATGCACATATATTTTTATAATGGCCACAAAGACACATACGGTGACAATAACTGTCTTGTCTTCGTTGTACAAAGGTTGATCCCCTGAAGTAGGGTCAACGATAGCAAGCCTTTGATGAGCAAGGTAACAATCATCATGGCAATGTATGCCACTCCAATCAGGACCTCTATGCCGCAACCTACATTTTTCAGATTCATCACAACCACACACAAATCAGAAAAGTGAGAAACTCCTTTAATCAACAAAACAAACATATAATTTACTGAAGCAGGAACAGAATAAAACAGTGAAAAAAAGGTTCCTCTTTTTGTTTTGCTACATAAAGTGAAAGCAAAAACGATTAGTGGCATAAATATAAAAACGAAAAACCGTGTTACGAGAAAGGAATGGAAGAAGAGAAATATAAAGAAATGGGCGCGACCTGCGAGACAATTCGATGATGCGAGCACGCTTGGCCTGAGAGTTGTCGACACAACCCAACACTGCGAGGATTCCGCACATGGCGGCTGCGAGTAAAATCTGAAACACAGCGAATACACACAACACAAGCTAAAGTGATAGGTTTAAGTATTTATTTTACCACGTGTTACTGTTAATGTTCATTTTTTGTTCTTTTTTTAATATTGTTTTTTCTCCCAGGTTGTCAGAACTTGGAAGATTCTCTCATATTTGTCTGTTTTATTTTTTGATCTTTTATTTAAGGATCCATTTTTTTTTTTATAAATATTATGCTATAGGGAATAATCTTAATGTTCCTGTCAGCACCAGATTCCACTTTGGATTCCTTTTAGACTATCCCCTGCTTTTTAATTAATCAAAACTTAAACTTTGTGGGCTGAATCCAGGGGTCAATACTTTGGACCCAAGGTGCTTGTTCCATTACAATAAATAATATTTTTTAATCAAATTACACTATGAATATATCATTAATTAATTAGATACTCAAACTTTTAAGATAACTGAATCTTTTAAGTTACTGCATTATTTAATTTTTTATTTCTTTCTGTAAACTCTTTAAGTTACAGTAAGATTTGTAATAATTAATTGATACTTGTAGATTCTAAAAATTATTTGTTAATATCTTTTATTATAATTTTAAATAAAACAAAATTTAAAGAAAGAGGGAAGTATAATTCTCTAAAAATTAAAGATATACTTCCTTAACAGATTAAAAAATTTAAGTATTAGATTAGTTGAAAATACATATCAAGTATTATATTTTTTTTTATTTTAATTTTAAATCAATTAATAATCATCCGATGTTATCTGCTACAATGAAAATTTTATTATTTTTTATTTTCATTTTAAATTAATTAATAATTGAAAATGTTACTATAACTGCTATAATGTAAAAAAAAAAAAATTATTTCAGAGCTTAAAAATTAAAGAAGTTTGTTGAAAAAAAAAAAAAAGTTAAATAATACTAGTGAGGTATAAATTTTCCATTTGAATCCAAAATGACAAAGCCTCTGTTTGGAAGAAGCCAAGAAATGGATCTGTAAGCATTGTCTTGATCTGTATGTCATACTTATCACTTACTGCCACTTTCATTCGTAAATGAAGGGAGTGGTTGTTCCTCTATTTACTTTTCTCATTATAATAAAATAAATTAATTTATATTTTATTACTTTATAAAATAATTTATTTTAATATGTTGGTCTGTAATATACTTTCTCTTTTTGTAATGTTTTATAATATTTTTTTAATTTTAATTTTAAATTTATTCAACCTTTATTTATATTTGTAAAAATTATTCCCTTTTACATCAAATTATTTTATAAAATTATATATATTAACTAATCAACTATTATTTTATAAGTAGGTCCGGAAGACTCTAAATAAGATAAACTGTTTAATCTAAAACGAGTTATAGGAATTGAAACATTTCTTTATATTTAATTGTATCTCACTTTTAACGTAAAGTTACTTTCCATAATCTAAACAATATATTTTTATTTTATTTTTTTCATTGCTTTATGAGTGAATTTTAGTAAGAGTAACCATTAATAGAATTTTATTTACTTTTTAATGAAAGATTAATTAGCTGAAGTCAGAGATTAAAAAAAAATACACCATTTGCACGGTGGGTCCATAGCAGCTAAAGCTAAGGTGGAGAATTCCATCTTCAAGTAAATAATAATTTAGTTAGATACAACATAGGTCAGCGCCATATTTAGTTGAGGACAAAAATGTAAGAGAGAAAATAAATGCAAAAAAGTAAGATAATTTATAAGAAAATTAATATATTCATAAAATAACATGAATATTATAATAAAAATATAAAAAATAAATAAATTCAACCTTCCACTATAATTTTCTTTTTTTATTTCTTTTATATGTAAAACTTTAAAAAATAATAAATTATATTTTAATACATCCAAAACTTTCATATAACTTACAAGCTGAAATAAAAGACTTTTTATTTTTATTTTTTCCTTTTCCCTGACTGAAGTATATCCTTTAAAGAAAAATTGTAATACAAACATGAGATTTCAAAACACATAATATTTCAAGTAATTAATTCTCATAATACTATATTTTATTGGAATATTAAAGTTGAAATAGATTTCATGCAATTTTTTTATGCTCACTCCCCTTGGTGGAATGTATTAAACAATTCATATAAAATTTTAAGTTCATTTTTCCCATGGTTGTAATTTATTTTCTTCTTTGTGAAAGTTAGATTGCATGTGTTAAGGCTATTATCTATAAACATGAATAAAATAGCTTCCACACAAGATGAATACCTACTTATGTAAGGTTAGTGATTTAATTTAATGTCATTTAATTTAATGACATTGATATCATGCTTGATTGCAGAAACTGGATGCGTCAAAATTGCTTATATAACAATGTAGATCTGTTCAATTCAGACAAAGTTCAATAGTCTTTTGGAACTATAAACATAGATACAATACAATAGATCCGTTATTCTGTCTTTCCAGCTTCCATAGTTGACTCCAAAGAATGACGAAAATATGATCACAAGTCACAGACACTCCACAACGTTCATTCCCTGCATCTTCACACCATTTACACGAACTTTTTTGCTACCTTTCGAATTAACGGTCTTTGTTTGGGCTCTCTTGGATTAATCTTTAGATTGTACTGATGATTTGGAAGATAAGTCAATAAATAAAATAGTTTAAGACAAGCGCTACTATATTTTGTGCCAAATAAAATTTCCTCTTCAACATCACAAGCAGCTCTATTACAATTCAAGGGGCAAGTTTAAACTAAACACCATAGAAGCTTGGAAATCTAAAAACAGGTGTCAAATATCGGAACTTCAAATAAGAGCAAAGCCATCAGCTCTCTGCCTAACTCTCAATGTCAGATATATCAACACCAATGTTCCGAAACTTGACCTGCAGGAATTGATCAATTTCACGTATGGTTAAAAGTAGAACGAGTAAGAAAAGCCCAACTGAAAAGAAATTGTCAAAGATAGAAAATAGAAAAACTTATTTCAGATAACATAAGTGTTTAACAAAAGTTGAATACAGATCAAATTTCTGTATAGACAGGGAAACCAGTTGCACAATCTATAGTTGTCTTAGATGCGCCCTGCACTTAGATAAATGTGTAAGAGTTTCCATCATAATAAGCACCTTTATATGGCAAATCAAAGCCTAGAAAGGATGGAAAAACAGACACTCAGCTGAGTAGATCAGTTGCTCCGGAGCCAAGGATAAAAATAACACCTAAAATTTGACATGTGACTCCTGTGTCCCCTGATGTTTAGCATGAACAGTAGGAAATGCTTTAAAGCTTTATGGAGGCTGAGAGGCTATGTGCTAGAGGTCAATTACTAAAACTTTTACCTTAAACCATAGACATGTTTGGATTCTAGAAGTGGCATGGCATCTCTCATCATGAATGCAATTACTATGCATTCCACAAGTATTGTCTCAAGAATGCAAATTATGTATTCCACAAGTAGCATCTCTAGCAAACTCCGAAAATCACGAGATATGTAACGCAGAGCAGCAATTTGCCCTTTTTTTTTTATCATTCATTAGGTTTTAAAGAGTGGGTATAGTTTAGGCAAGTTAATATCAATCTTTCTATAGTCAACATGAAATTTATGTAAACATACAAAAAAAATTTGTTTATAACTTTTGTACTTTCATCAAGAAGCACCACAGACAAATAATATATTATACAGATTCAAGTAAGAATCCATGTACTATTTTGTTATAATCATGAAAAATATTACCCGTTATAATATAATAGAATATTTATATAAAATACTTTACCAAGAAAAAATTGAATATTCACATGAAATAACAACTAAAATTTTAGTATTGAAGAACTAGTACATGAACTTAATATGGTCATCATACATTCAAATTATCATTGAACTAATATATCTTAGCATAGTTGTGTTTTATTTACTGAAGTGAGTAACAGGAAGCAATATTATTTTCTAACAAATATAAAACTTTTAGTCATATGGGTAGGTGTGATTCTAAATGTCAAGCTTTATTGTTGAATATACTAGAACTTACAATATTGAAAACAGAAGAGCAACTTTTCTGGAATCAAATGAAGCAGCACGCTTATATCTTCTCCATCTGTTACTAGGTAAATCATGAAGCTTCTCAGAGATTGGTTTATCTGTTTACAGAATATGAAAGTTAGACATGCATCTAGATCACTTATCTACTAAATTCAAGAATACAAAAATGTAACAGTGTGTGTTCAGGTACAAGAAGCGAGTAATTGCTAGTTTGAACATGACAAAATGGGTTAGGATAAAAAAAAAAAGAGAAGTAAATTTCAAATTATATAGTACAGCAGATTGTGAAGGCTTCTCGAAGTAACTAACCATGAAAAGCAAAAGAACTATGCGGGACAATTTGAATTTTGAATGATACACTTGTCTTCAAGTTCAAGTTCAACATAGCTATTCTTAACTATGGTATTTCATATGTTTGTTAAGGTAATGTCAGAACAAAACCGACTTATATTTTACTGCTTTTCTTTTAGATGACAAGCAAACCTGAAATCGTGTAGTTGCGGACCACTCAAAATTATAAAATTGGCTAAAAATATGTTTCAATTGTGTTTACACTTTTGAATGACAGTGAGTAGAAATTATCTATTCCTTGTTACATGAGAGGCTAGAATTATTTATCAAAATGTTATATGCATATATTTCTCTTGTCAAGCAACCTGTTTGTATTGCATGGACAATACTTCCTTCAGCTCTAAACTATTCTGATAGCTCTCAGAAAATCATCAATCTCCCTTCCATCTAATCATACTACCAGTAAAAGAAAAATATGAGCTTATCTGTATTGAAAATTATTAAGGTACGGTACCCCAAAACAGCAGACATACCTCTTGGATTGCTGACATTCACCAGACTCTGCATAAGTTTTCCTCCTTTGAAACTTGATTCTCTCCACAGAACACTCTGCAATATTGTAAAATATCAATCTTCTCATCAGAATACACACGGTGACATATGTGTGTATGTGGGTTTATACCTGCACTTTGTTATGTGATATCTTAAAAAACAACTATCAAGAAGATGAGTTTATGAGACTTACAGTCGGTGAGTTCCCAGTTTTAAAACAATCAATTGTCTCTTCATAGGATTCAGGTGCAACTGAATTTCCATTCACGCAAGGAATATCAATCGAGCATTGGGAATACACATCATCATTCTTCATTTGAAAATCCACGCAGTTTTGGCAATTTATGGGAGAATCTAAGCACATTGAACTTTTAGCTTGATTAGGAACCTCTAGGATGCTTAAGAAAGCTAGTGGTGAAGCACACTTTTCGTTTTCATCTTCCTCAGGCAACACAGAAATACTATAAACATCACGAGCCTGCAAGAAAGGGAAGGTATGAGTTTCTAAAATATCATGTTTTTAGATACTTCCAGAAAACCATAAAACCATTTATGTCGTAAAAATGGTCAAGTGATCAAAATTCAAATAAGAAAGGAAATTAATACATTGAAAAAACATTTGATTTGTGTTATATTTGTCCCTTTTGTCCTTTTTCACAGTTATAGAAAAAGGAGCTTCAGTGACTAACATTTTAAGGTAACTAAACCCAGAACTAATCTAGGTCCAAACTTTTTTTTTGTGATCAGGATAGATAGGTATACCAAAATAATCAATGTGAAGCATGATTACATAAAAAGCTTTTGATCCTCTCTCCTCAATCTCATGGTTCTCAGTAACACAAACCGTTGCCAATAACATAGGGTAACATAACATGTATCTCACCCTGGACCCGTCAAAACTTAAATGCCAATTGGCACAACTTGATTTGGTTTTTAAGCAAGGCCATGATGACAGGAAACTAATAGTGTGTTCAGTTTTCCTTCACATCAGTTCTTTCATGCGTCTACCAGAAGCATCATATTTTAGCTTCTGTGTATGTTGATGCAAATTAACGGGATTGTTTGGTTATACATGCATGTTCGACATGTATCCAAACAAGCACTAAGCTGACTTTAATGCACTGTTTTTCCCCATTTCCACTCTAACCAAACACATACTCACAGAAGATAAACCCGATTACGAACTCATTACAACCATTAAGCCAGAAAAGGTTCCCTAAACTAGAAACTCAATTGAAATTTCGGTAAAAACAAACAGTAGATCACTGCATGAGAAAGCAAAACCAACATGTGAACTGTGCAATCCAGCGGGAAGTGAAGAATCTTCAAACAGTATCGGCGGAATCTCTGAAGTGGAGAAAAAAACAGTGTAAAGAGCCACAAAAACCAAAGACATTTCTACAAGACACAACATTACTAAACGATCTAATTTAGTACAATTACCTAGAGGAAACTGTCGGTTAAGATCGCCACTACTCGGTTTATTATGTAACTTCAAACCCACACCGGCATTTCCATTCCCGTCCACAAACTCCAGAATTTGATGTTCTCTCTGCAACCAAGCCACAAGCAAAGATGAAAAACAAAAGGACCAAATCTCAATTAAAAACGCATCAAACAATGTGACTCGTAAATCAATAGTGAGTGGTAGCTTATAGAGCGAGAACTTTCAACCAAACGCGATCTGAAGAAAACAGCTCAATCCATGCATCTTAAGCAAGCTAAACTGTAAAGTAGTGAATGCAAGCTAGAACGAAAATCGTGTGGTTTCACTTTCTCACGTGACTCTCGCCCAGACTTTTCAACCTTTTTTTCCATCAAAGCTGGAAAGTGGTTAGTTCCACACTTCACACAAACGTTGGTTTCTTCAATCAGTCAGCATTCAGGTAGTAACAGCCAAAACAAGTTGGGAAAACACAACACGAGTTGAGATTCCGATTCAGACAAACGAAATGTCGGAAAAGTAGCAGGTGAAGTCCAAATCGAAATGCAGCTTAGAATTAGCAATTAGAGACATTATTAAGGTTTAGGAGAGGATTGAGAATGTTACCTGAGCAGAGGAATCGACAGCCATTGACGGCGTGAAAAGGGTGGGAAGAGGGAAAAGGGAAAATGAGAGGAAAGAAAATGCGATTGAGATTGAGATTGAGATTGAGATTGGCGTGGTATTTGAACGTTACATGGTTGTTATATTATTAACGGAGGAACTGAAGTGAAGATGAAGGAGTGAATTTGTAGGAAACTACATTGCACATCACATACATACATATCATAGTACCCTACAGTGTGCGCGATTTGCAATTAAAGACTTCGGAATACGACGTCGACCATCACGACAAACACCTTCATTTCATGTTCTGACCAAATTGCCCCTCTATTTTGAGTCTTTTTCATTTTTTGAAATTACCATTTATGGAATACTACTGGTGACGCACGGGTGGTCCTGTTGGTGGCAAAATGAATCTGTTGCATAAATTTGGTCAATCATCATTAAAAAAAATTATTAGTAAATATGTGTACAAATTTAATGATCACAGAAAATATAAAATCAACTGAATTCTGATTTTTGAAATTCAACTGTTATAAATAGAAAAAGCTTAACGAAAAGAAAGACTTTATCCAAAATCTTATCCTTTATCCAGGACAATTAATGGACCGGTCAAAGTTTGGTTATCCACCTTTTAAGAGATTAAATAATTAACAAATTAATTTTAGTTGAAACATTTAAATATATTATAAACATGTTAGTGTTATTTCACTTTTTTGTAAATTTTTTTTGTCTCTATAAAATGTTATTTTTGCTTTTAGTCCTTACAATATTAATTTTAATCTAAAAATATTTTTTTTATTTTAGTTTTTATAAATATTTTTTTTAATCACTATAAATATTTCATTTCTTATTTTAGTTTAAACTTAACAATTGTACTGTCTTATTATATAATGACATAGTTACCGTTGGAATTAGTAGAAAGAATTCACGCAAAGACTGAGAAAATATATTAAAAATACAAAAAATAAAATAAAAATAAAATAAGGACCCAAAGAAAAATACTCTTATATTATGGAATGAAAACTGTAATTATCTCTATTACATTTTCTTTCGCCTCTTTTTACTGGATATTGTTCATCTCAAACTAACTATTGCTTGAGATATTTTTATACATATAAAAAATAGTAGTAAATATTTTGTTTATTGAGATGACTTTTTTCAGTAAATGTTTTATCTATTTATAGGAATATCTCTAGCTCGTGGAAGTTGTTTATCTAAGTTCTTTTATTGATAAAAAAATATTTTTACGTGAGTATCACCAATACAAGTTTTCTTTTTTATTACTTATATAACAACCTCTCTTTAATGAACTCACTAACCAAATCTTATAGAATCTACATTAAAATGTGAATTTTATAGATAAAAAAATCATATATGAAAACATATAAATAAGTATTGATGGGACACTAAAAATATATGAAAACTGTAATTATTTTAAAAGGGGGAGGAGTTGCCTTAAACCCAATAGTTATAGTATACAAGAAAGTGACTAAAAAAGGAATCCTCATAAATGCAAAAAGGCAATAAAGTTAGGTCAATTTTTAGAGACATAATGACCCAGTTAACAAGTTATAGGGAAAATTAAAGATTAAAAATTAGCATGGCATATGGACGAGAGAAATGGTAAAAAAATGAAATTAAAGTGTTGGTCTTTGTGTATACTAATAAAAGCCAAGGGGCAAAATTGGAAGTATGCGTTTTTGGCATGTGATGTGAGTGAAGTTGTTAAGGGAAAAGGTGCATTGGGACAACCAGACAAACAGAGTCACGGGTTTGCTTACTGTTCCATCTCAACCCGTGCTCGAAGCTTCATTCTTCTTTTAATATCATACAATTATATATCTTCTTCGTAATTATGTAACCTAATTCAGAAACTTATTCATTCACAAAAAAAAAAATAGAAAGCTGTTCTTTTCAATAAATAAATAATTATATAGTAATGTCCATCACATGTAATATTAACTATTTAAAAATAGACTATAACAGTTGATTTAAAGATAAAACATAGAGACTTGATTTTAATTCAAAAATACAACATTCAAATACAAATTAATTTAAAATAATTAGCAAAAACATTACTCAAACAGAAACATTACGCGGATTGATTTACGATGTTTACTATAGGGCCGACCAATGACTCTTGATCGACTAAAAAATAGTCCTGATTTACTGCTTTATAGTGCGTGTGTGGCATGCAAGATAGGTTCTGTTGTTAGAGAAATTCTTCCGGCACCTTAATATACGCTTCCTGCACCTTAATACAGATTTTTTAATTTTATAAATACCCTCATATAAAAAGCACACCTATCCAATTTATAATGTCAAAAAAAAAGAAAATCGAATGACATTCCATCCGAATGTCACTTTTAAAAAATTTAATAACCGGATAAGTATCTCATCTAGTTGTCATTTTAAAATAAAATAAGAACCGGATGACATCCTATCCAGGTTTCATTTTAACTTCATATGTTTTCAAATCTTTGATTAATCCTTCAAACAAGCAATAAGTAAGTAATTTTTGGTATTTATTAGCAATTAGTAAGTGATATTGCTGATTAGAGTAGTTGATTTGGGGTTTAGGCGTTGTCGACGACGAACAAAATAATTTTCCGATTTGATGTATGAGAAATTTGGAAATGAGAACCGGATGGCAGCCCCATCCGGTTGTCATTTACAAATAAAATGAATTTTTTTTAAATGACAACCGGATGGAGGTGTCATCCGGTTGTCATTTTTTTTGAAATGTGAATCAGATGGGGGTGCCATCCGGTTCTTATTTTTTTGCTCGTATGAACCAGATAGGGTCAGTTGTGGAATTAAAATTTTATATTAGGGTGCAGGAAGAAGATATTAGGGTGCAGAAAGAATTTGTCCTGTTGTTATTTTGTTAAAAACCCATAACAGAATAGAATTGGCCCAAACTCATTAAGCTCAATATTATGTCTATAAATACAGTTTCAGTCACCTTAAGCAAGGTATTTTTAAACTCTGATTGATATTCCTGTAACTCTAACCTTAGATTGACTTGAGCGCTGAACATGTAAGACCTCCTCCCGGGATGATGAAATTCATAACACTCAATGCACTAAGGAGCAACTTCAAAAAGTTATCGTAAGAAGATATTGTTAATGTTAGAGCCAACCAGTCCTAAGCAATAACGAATAACGACATGAATAAAGTGTCGAATTTGTTTTCTAAAAACATAAAAACATAAATGATGATACACACTAAAATACTTGTTGGCATTGGAAGAAATACATTTTGAATAAGAATGTTTCTCTAAATATTCGATTTATTTAAGTAAAAAACATCTGAGTTAATGAGTGTGACTTATTGCTTTTCAATAAACTGTATACTCATTCTATACATATGTATAAAAGAAATATATATAAAAAAAAGTCTCTGCATTGTTAGACTATTTTAATTAAACTATTTTATTCAAAAGATTTTGTTAAGTAATGCATTTAAAACAATGGTTAATAAATTAATAATATTTTTTTATTAAATTTACACTGTAAATATATTAAGAATTAGTGTAAAACAATTTTTTTTAAATTTCTCAATTGCTTTCACCTCATCTAACTTAATTTAACATGAGTGAGTCGGGATTTTGTTATGCATGCGTGTGTTCGAATTATTGGTGTTGTTTGTTGGAAAGGTTGAGGACTGCCACACCGGCGTTTAATTGTGACCGTCAATGACGTGGCGGTATGGGCCCATTCCCGAGGTTACCATCGTTCAGACATTTAGGACCATTTCATAAATACATTATCAACATTAAAATCTTTTGGCCCATTCCATAAATACATTATCAATATTAATAAATAAAAGATAAGATAAAATTTTTATTGAAAGATTAAAAATGCTAATAAACAGATGTCATTAATGAAACATTATTCAAAGTATTGTTATTTTAATGTTAATAAAATTTCTAAATAAGTTTTATCTATCTTCTAATTTTATGCATTTTTAATTAATTTTTATTAAAAAAATATTTTGTTAAATATTTAAAATATTTTTATTTTTAATTTTGTCGTCAATTATTTCCCTCTTTCCATTTCCAACTTATTAAATTGCATCTTTTATCTTTATTTTCTTCTAACTCGTACTTTATAGAAAAGAAAAACAAATTACCAATAAATTAAAGAAAATTATAAACAAAAAGAATGCATTAAACACGAGATAACATTAACAACAACAAAAAAACAACAAACTTCATTAGAAAATAAATAATATTTAAATATCTTAATTAAAAATATTTAAATTTATAAATCATTTAAAGTTTAATTAAACTTTAGAAAAATATTATTTCATTATTGGAGTCCTAAATTTGGACTCCCATATCATCTGTCGGTTGGCTAAGGCTTGACCCGCCATGCAGATTCCCAGGATCCACCGATAATTACAATGGGCAGCCCTGTCATGTTTCAAGATCTTCATTATTTTAAGAATTTTATTTATTTATAATGTCAGTCTTGTTTCTACACTGCATCTAATTGTTTTGTCACATTTTACTAATGAATGTCTGTTACCCAAAAACAAAATTAACATGACATTGGGAAACATATAATATAATTAAAATGCAATGTGTTGGTTTGCTTGCTTATGCATTATGGTTTTACTAATGCACATTTTTGTAAAGCAGAGCATATTCTCAGCCGAGTGGACTTCTGTTGCACCTAACATAGACTTCGGTCATTAAACTGAAATAAATAACTCATTGGAATGCACAAACCTTTCTGAACCATAGTTATTAAAATGGCAGCAGCGGCTCAGGATGATGTTGTTTGGTTGGGAGAAATGAGGAAGATGAAAATAATAAAGTGGTTGTTGAGAAAATAAATATTAAGATTTATTTTGGTTCCTCTTTCTATTTTTGTCCCAACTATTTTATTTTTTTTATCTTTACTGAACAAAGGTTAATAATATTCTAATATGAATAGAATAATTGTTTGTAATTTGTGTGACTCTTTCAGTGTGTGACACTTTTCAAGGTGAGAAGTAAAAGACTTTTTCTAGTGTAGCTCACTCAATCAAAGTACATAAGTATATGTAGTTCAAATAGTAGAGGATGAATTGATCCGGAATAGGACTATACCCTTTACACCTGTGGTCCAAAATTTTACTTGTAATGTTTGTTCCCTGGCTCTATGCTAATTTATCCGATTCTATTATCAAAGGAAAAATGGTCTGTGTGGAAATAAAGCAAATATGAGTATGAGTATAATTCCAGAAGAGGGAAAGAATCAAACATATGAAAGGGTGCAGAAAGCTTTAGGCCTTTAGCCGAGGTCGGGTCAACAGTTGAGTATCCTAGGCAACAAATCCATATATGGTTGAATGTTGTGACTCAGATCCCAAGAAGCTCTTGTATTGTACGTTAACTCTATACAGTACAGTGTATCAGAATAAATTGAATGAATAAAATTTCTATCCTCCATGTGTATTTACAATGTTTACTTGTATTAATCTAATTCTTAATTTGTTTTTGTTTTTTTCTATTATGGATAATTACTTGGCTATTGTCAGGAAGATGTATCATTTTTTTTTATATTTTCACATAAATTTTGTCAAATTTAAGATACTTTTACGTTATTTTTATTAGTCTAATTGAAATATATAAAAGATTATATGGTCTTCGTGAAAAAAAAAATTGACGAATAATAATTTTTAAATTGTAAAACATATATGATATTTTACACTAGATCTTCCTTCAAATTATATCGTAGAATGTATGAATTTGTAAAAAAAATTCTTATATTTGTCTAAATTCTAAAGAAGCATATCATATATATTATTTCGTCCAACAACATAAATTGTCTAGTACTAATATTGTAATGTGATATACAAGAATTTATAATCATTAACTCCATTCATGATCATAAGTATTTTTTTAATATGATTAATGATTTTTATGTACACACTTTTTTTTTGAAAAACTAGAGGTGAAACTAAGAATTTATTACCAATCTTATCATGTATACTAAGAATAAGTTTAAGCATAATTTTAAGATTATTAAAACTAATAATGAAATGAATTTGAATGTAATGAGTTGTATGACAATTATGACATTTTACGTTAAAAGAACTTGTATGGAGACCTCAATAGAATGGGTGGGTGAAAGAAAACATTAACATATTGTGAACGTCACCAGTAATCTTCTATTTCAATCAAGTTTGTCAGAAAAAATTGTTAGTCATATGCTAACTCACATATATACATTCCATAAATAGACCTTCTTCGAGTGTTCTGAAGGAAAAACTATTTATAATATTTTATATAAACAACCACCTATGTATATAAATTTCAGAACTTTTGATTGCTTATGCTTTGCCTATACTCTTAATAATAATAGCTCCAAAATCAAACTAAGATCTAAAGAAATAATTTTCATTTGTTATAAACTTGGTATTAAAGGATATGTTTTACTTAACATTAAGAGTAAATAGTTTTTTATTAGCAGAAATGTCATATTTTACCCCTCACCAGTTTTATAATAGTCACATTAATAAAGATGATGTTTTAATTCAAGAAAGTACTAATGATTTGCTTGAGCCTATTTCTGGAGGCTCAAGTAGCCATAATATAGGTACTAAAACGCAAGTTGTAGTCGTTGCTCCTGACATTTCCTATAACCTTGACATTGTTCTAAACATTTAATCTGATGATAATGTGTACAATCATGATTGTCACTCTGAACTTGATCTTGAAACTTAAAAGAGTCCTAAGAATGACTTGAGACACTCTAGAAGAGTTAAGATAACTCCTTATCTTTTTGATGATCACTACCAACTTATAAATATTTCCAAAAATTCTACTTCTCTTGTCAAGACAAAACATCCTATAGCATCTGTTTTAACATATGATTTTTTTCTTTGAAAATAAGTAAAACTTCACCATGGCTATCTCTTCACAAATTAAGCCAGGTACATATGAGAAAGCTTTCAAAAATCTTGACTGGATTGCAACGATTGCAACTATGGATAAAGAGATCAAGGCCCTTCAAGCTAACAAAACTTGGTACCTTACTGAGTTACCTCCTAACAAAACTCCTATTAGATGTAAGTGGATCTAAAAGATCAAATACAAATTAAATAGATCTATAAAGATACAAAGTCCAACATGTTTATAAACAGTACATCCAGCTTGAAGGTATAGACTATTTGGATACTTTTTCTCCAGTAGTTAAACTAACTACTATTCATTTGCTTTTTGCCTTTGTTGCTACTTACAAATGGTATTTACACCAATTAGATGAGGACAATGTTTTTCTCCATAAAGAGCGTGATGAAGAAGTTACATGATTCCTCCTTCATGGCTTCTAAGTCCTAAAACAAAATCAAGTTTGAAAATTAACTAAGTCTTCATGACTTAAAATAGGCAAGTAGATACTGGTTTGCTAATTTATCTACTTTGTTTAGTTCTATTAGATTTATTCAACCTAGTTCAGAATATTCTTTATTCATTAAAAAGGTTAATATTATCCTTGTTAAAAATTCTATGAATAATATTAACGACAAAAAAAAATTTTGAATTTTAAATTCAAAATTAAAGACTTGGTTTAACTCAAGTATTTTCTAAGGTTGGAAATTGCTACATATACCAAAGAGATATATGTTTGTCAATGTAAATATGTGTTTAACATCCTCCATGAATTTGGAACACTCAACAACAAGCCTTATTCTACTCCTTTGATGTCTGATATCAAAGTTCTGTTTGAAGACAAACTTCCTTTTCATGATTTTACTTCATCAACACTCGTCCAGTTATTACTCTTGTTGTGCATTTTCTTAGTCAATTTGTTTGAAAACCTATCGGTCAACATCATCAAGTTGTTCAACACCTTACACAAAGAATTTTCTTTGTAATTGATATAAATATTCAAATGAAAGCCTTTGATGACTCTGATTGGACTTTATTTTCAAGGACTAGGCGATCCACCACTAATTTTTATGTTCTTTTTGGTACCTCTCTTATATAAAGTCTAAAAGATAAACTATTATTTTTCGTTCGTCTTCTAAACTAAATATCAAGCTCTCAGATTGTCTGTGAGATTGTATGTGAATCAAATTGCTTGTCATATTTCCTTCAATTCTACTTTTCATGAAAAACTAAACATATAAATATTATTTGTCATATTTGTGTGAAAAGCTTAATGTTCAATTTTTCATCTCCTTCTTATTCGATACGTGATCAAGTTGCTAATGTTTTTACTACGTCTTTACATAGTCTTATTTTCAAATATTATATCCATTCTATAACTTGAGATGAGGGTATAAGATTATTTGTTTTTCCGTCTTTATTCTTATCCTATCTGTTTTTGAATGTTATATAGAATAATTATAGCTTTACAAATAAAATTTGTATCTTCCATATTTGTTTTACTTCCCTTCTCATAAACATCTATGAAGTTTACATTAATATTTTAATCTACTTCTTAATTTGTCCTTTTGTTTCTACTATGGATTATTACTTAAGTATTGTTAAGAAAGTATACCATTTGCTTTAACAACTAAGAAATAATTTATAGAAATTTGCATAACATTAAAATGACATATTTTATAGTAAAAGTATAAGATGTTTGTATCAATTCTGGAATAAAATATCAGTACTTTGGTGAAATGTTTCTGGAAGGGCATTTCTTGCACTCTTACTATGAAAAATAAACAGAGATAGTTGAGACCCCCTTGCCAGACATTAAAACGTGGGGTGGAGTACAGATAAGTGTATAGTATTTACAAAGCAGAATGCTTTAATGTAATTATGAAGGCAGTTGTTGAAGGCACCCCACCCAGTAAAGAAACAGTTAAGAACAGGTGTTCCCAATTTCGTACTTGCGCCTCGTTTTAACTTGAAAAATTAAAAAAAAAAAAAAATAGCAGAATGATTTACAGCCTAACACAACATAAATATGACAACCCCAAACCACCCTAGGCACTAGGCTCGTAAATACTTGACTATGGAGACCTTGGATCCACCTTCCAACAATTATCACAGTGCGGAAGCTGTCACTGGAAACCTTGTTACTTTAGGATTCTATGTTTGTCAGCCACAAAAGGAAAATTTTCATTTCCTTAATATTTTAGTTAGAAAGAAATCATCATGACTGAATTTTTTTTTTATATATTGAATATTATCAATGCACTAACACCATGATTTTTAACATAGTAATTATCAATATATAACATGACCCTTACTAAAAATCTTTGATATTCTAAATATAGTTGCCGCTCTTTAATAATTCTTCAAAACAATTTGGAGTCAGGACATTTTTCATTTAACAAGTCAATTTATTTACCGTTGGATTTTCGGTTTTGGATTAATACTATAGGACTTAATTACATTTAAATCGTTATACTTGTTCTATGCATACTTAACTTCTTACCATAAATCTTATGCAAGATTGTTTAACATTGGGCCAACTTGACTATGAGAGTTGGCCATAATCTAACTTGTAAACAAGGATGCTTCCTCTTGTCTGAGTGGAGCAGGCATGTCTGCCCGAGAAAAATAGTTATTACGTTCTTAATTTGCACTCCCCACGTTATTAAAATGAAAATAAAATAAAATAAACGCATAAAAACGTCAAATTTTATTTACACTCACGGATAAAAAAAATTACTACAAAAAACCTTTGAAATAAACACATCAATTAACTTATATTCAGTGCTAATATAGTTATTTAATCTTTATATATAACCCCTCAACAAATTAAGTCATGTCCATCCTTGTAAAACTTAAATACTGATTAGAAAGAACCCCATATTTTACGAGTGACTTGCCATTTCATTGTGTTTCTATTGATTTAAAAATTAAAATCGTGATTACACTGTCGGCGAAATTCATATACACTTCTCTTATTGCTAAAAAAGAAAGAAGGGGAAAAAGGACAGTGCTTACACTATCCACTGTACATGTCGACCGCTAAGTATACATTTTCACAATCCGTATCCTCTCGTTGAATCGTGTATAACAGCTACTCAAGCAGGTTGAATAAAAAAGGAAAAATAATTAACGATAAAGAGATGAAAAACAAAAGTCCAAATGATTCAAGTACCAAAATCTCGTTAGGCTGCTTCATCTAGTTCCTGTTACCAGAGCCAATGCTCTCATAGAACAAAATGTAACCATGGTCTGTATTGCTGGAATACTCTTGCGATGACCCAAAAAATGTCTGAACAGCAGACTCATCAATCATCTCAACATTTTCATCATCAAAAAATAACCAATGGTTGTGGCTTTTCACAAGGCTTACATAATGCCCGTGGTTGGGCCCACTCCCAACATGAACAACTACTGCAAATAGAGAATACTCAATATCTGCATCTTCAACAGTATCGCTTAATTTCAGCTCAAGAGGGAAGACAACCCGGTATGACAGCTTCTTGTAGCGTCCCAGCTGTTCAATGTATTTAAACCGCTTAAGGTGTATGACTAAGACGTGAGGTGGTTTCTTTATCTTCATTCTCTTCTGAGCTTCCTGCAAACTAATAATAATAATAATAGAAAGTTCACACCTTGGTTATCAGATCAGTAAACAGACAAAAAATAAAACAGACGAGACTACATTGGTCTTTTTACACACAGCACTAACAACTGTCAAAACTGATCTATATTTTCCCACTACCCAGAAACAGGACATCATAGTATTAGTACTAAAAAGTCATTTATAGCAATCTATTTTTAATTGAAAAGGAATAACAATTTGTCAACAAATAATACATAACTTATAAGCCATTTGAAATATCTGCTTCATAACCAAAAAAAAATCCCCCACTTAAACAAGCAATAGAAAGGTTCAGCTATGCACATAATTCAAAATAGTTGAACTGACCCTTTACTTTCACAATCAATCTTATGAAGCCATGCAACAGCTGACGCCACAAGAATATTCAGTTAATTATAAAATCAAAGTTAGAACTCTATACCTGCAGCACTTGTCACAAAAAAATTTGTCGTCAGCATTCAGTGTCTCCGTTGAACTGAAGTTTTTCAAACAACTTGTAATTGAACTATTTTGTTCAATATCAAGGCTCAAGTCAAAAAATATTTCATCCCTAGCTGTCACAGTTTCACAACGCAGGCACCTAGTTTCGTTGGTGAGTATTCCCTGACCAGATCAAGTTACAAAAATGAGAATCCTAAAGGGGGACAAGAGGGAGTGCAATAGATTTAATGCAATAAAAAGTTCACGGATTATAAATACTCCAAGCTTTGCCCCAAACAACACAGTAGAAAAGTTATCAGGTGTTGTTTGGAAGTTATTGTAAGTTAAGTAACTGTAAAACAGTTATTTACTATCTTGTATAGCAGTTATACATGTATTTCATAAATAGGGTGTGTGACATATTATTAGGAGAGTGTGCATGTTCAATTGCTGGAGATGGTTTGATGGAGGTGACTCCTTGGTAGGGTAAAGGTCTGTGTTAGTGTTTTGTATCATATATTATGGTTTAATTCAAGAATTCTATCGATAAAACCTTATAGTTTGTGCCCAAACCCTTACTTTTAACACACCATACTAAAATAAAGACATTAAGTCACCTGAAAATTTTTGTGCACCCAAGTAACTAAAGGCTCTTTTTTAGCACCATTAGGTAGACCATTGTTAGGTCCATTTGCAGCCTTTTCAGAAGGTGGTGATGTTTCTTGATCATTTTTTGCAGACTGGGCCTCTTTCTCCAGAATGTCAACAAGTTCATTCAGCAAAAAGTTCAAGAATTCGTGAGCATCCTACCAAAAAAACAGCAGATTCACAAGGACATTATTGTTTTCTAATCTTAAATGATGTGTGTGTGTGTGTTTTCAAAAACAAAAAATAGATGAATAAGGGACATCATGCAATAAACAGTACACTGACCCAGCAAACAGAATTAACAATACATTTATAAATAAGGAATGGTATAAACTTAAACAAACTGAGATGTATAAACCCTTTATTTTGAAGAAAACAAGTTATCATTATTTAACCAATGAACAAAACTGGAACATCAACTAAATCAAGGTACAATGCTCCAAGTTTCAAAAGACTAGTACATGTATCAAACACTTTAACAAGTTCAATACATATATATAAAACACAAGTTTCCAATTACAAGTTCAAAGCACAATTAAACAGTCAAGGTTAATAAGAATACCACAATTACCATTGTTACATAATAAAATTCAGCCCAAGGTTAATACAATAATCCAATTTAAGTATCACAGCTCATAGCTCTCAGTTCCGATCATTAGCCATGCCTTCAACTTCAAGTTTCGCTACAAGATCTAAAATCTAAACCATTTTGCCATCAATAATGCCACAGTGGCAATAAAATGCTGAGATTAATATTTAGATCGGATGCAACTCACGAGCAGCTAAGTAGGGACATACACAAAAGACGTCTGCACACATGGGATAAAAACATGCAGAAACACATAAACATAGCCAAATAGTGTACACTGATATTCTATGTTATTACCGTACAAGAAAACTGTTACAATTTCTAGAATAATCTCCATCTGGTTTGAGTGCTCATTCTTGACAGTTTAAATTTTAAGCACATACCTGGTGCATATAGCTACGGAAGAGTTCATTCTGTTTTTTCAACCTCTGAACAAATCGTTTGGGGGCAATAACACCTGTTTTCTTCTTCTGAGAACTTATCTGTGCCAAACGAAACAATATAGGTTAACCTAATAGCATGAAAAGAAATAAGCAGGTAAGTGCATTAGCTGGAGAAAGAAAGAAATAACGCCTGTTTTCTAGCGAAGATAACACAAACTTATAGCAAATCATGCATAGCTCAATCAAGTAAGAACAGTGAAGAGGTCTCGTGAAAGAAAACCAAATTTTACCTGTGAAAACAAGTCGGCTAAGCAAGTCAAAAGATTCTCCTCTCCATCTGCCAAGCTCTTGTTATTTGCATAATACTCCAGCAATTGTTCTCGAAAAGGAACACAGAAGTATAGTGCCTGCAGACAGAGAAAAAAGAGTAATCTTTGTAGCGTAAAATTGTTAAAATGGTTTCAATGTATTCAAATTCCAACCTAATATACGTGATAAAGTACTGATATCAAAACATAATTCATCAGAATTGGAAGACTCTTTACAGTGCTTGAAGGTAAGACAAATTCAATTATATCCGTCTATCTACTTTGAACGACTGGTAAGCCATCTTCAATATTTCGGTATTCTTTCCAATTATCAGAAATGACAATTAGTTCTGCTATTTATTGAGTAGACCAAATTCAAGTTGAAGACAAGAAAAATAAAGCACATACATTAATGCAATACTCAAAAGAAAATGACAAGCCGCTTGTTCGGTCAATGAAAACAATTTGCATACTCAAGCGAAAATGAAATTCGAGGAACGGGGTTTTATAGCCGTGTATGACAGACAATTCCCAAACATTTCTCTACGTCTTTCAATTCCATTCTCAGTATTTTCTCATTTACATCAAAAAATCCCGTGGCAAAGAAGTAAAACCTCCAACGCCAATGTCTATTCATACATTCATTCATGATCCAAGCCATTGAAAGTTAAACACATTGACCTTCTTTCACGACGATATCATTTTGTTTACAATTTCATATCCCAGAGAAGACAGTTATAAAATTCCCAGCGAGAACCGTAAAAACCAAATCAGCGATATAATAATTAATTAATTAATCGGCGATTTCCAAATAACACAATCGAAATCGAAATCGGATTAATAAGTGAGAGAATCGGCGAGGACCTGCAAAACGCTGTTGCAGTAACAAGTATTGCCGAAATTCTCAAGGCCGAAGTAACGTTCGCCTTCGGGGAATTGGTCGCCGAGAGCTTTCTCGAGCTTGGAGCCCGCAGCACCCATGAGCG
>Ga0099824_1001139_pt1 | contig 36256 bp, 17 predicted proteins | sample SiratrowhiteBW_FD_76837 | JGI IMG/M metagenome (GOLD analysis project Ga0099824, IMG submission 76837) | Root nodule microbial communities of legume samples collected from California, USA - Siratro white BW | ecosystem: Host-associated > Plants > Roots > Nodule | place: USA: California... | reverse complement strand
TATAGCCTTTCCGTTTTGTTGGAAAGAATGGACTGGGATCTTTCTTTCTTTGTCTCCAAGAGTGATCATCATGGTGTGGAAAACAGGAGGAGTTCCACTGGAATCTTCATTTCTCCATTTGAACGAAGTTTTGACACTACCGTCAACGGAGTTTCTTCTAAAAGTAGCCTCTGTAGATATCAGGGGCTTTTCTTTTTTCTTGAAGTTCTCATAATTGCTTATCCACTCAGTTGGAATAAGTTGTCTGAGTTCTTCTCTAGGAACTTGGATTATTGTGGGAATTTCTTGGTCTTCTGCAGCTAAGACCATCAGAGCATTTCCTGCAAATTCTTTTTCTCCAGGAAGATCAAAACAGTGATCTTGAATCCTGAAGATTATTTGGTGGTGGAGTGTTGCTGAAAGAGCGGTCTCTTCCTGTGGTGCTCCTACAAGTTGTACTTGTACCTTGAATCTGTTGGGAAGAGTGGGGTCTTTTAACTGAACATTAAAGTTTGGGAAAATGGTAATGACTGCACTTCCAACGTTGAGTGTTGTTAGTACCGTCCCTATCACAGCTTGTTCATACTGTTGATAGGTGGAGTCCAGCAGTGTGACTCTGGCAGTTACTGGGAGTACTTTTCTTCCGTGGAGGGTCAACATCAGTCTGACTGCTCCAAGGTGAAGGGCCATGTAGTCTAGAGCTATCCATTGCTTTATAAGCTCTTTGCTTATTTCTAGATCTATGTACTGTTCTGCACTAGTAGCATGAAGTGCCACCTGGTCCATTCGGGAACTTTGGATGTATTCCCGGCTTCCTTTTCGTGGCGTAGAGATGAACTTCTTGATGGAAGAGATCCATGGGAATTCTGATTTATTTCGTCGAAAAACATTATATGGGCTTAGAAGTGGCGGTAAAGCATGGTCGATTTGAGATTCTTCTGGGATATGCTGATATTCTATAAGGTTTCCTATTTTAGAGGAAGGGTCTTTTTACAGGAGTCTGGGATACTAATCTTCGAAGAAAGACTGATAGGGGTTTCTGAGGAGGTGGATGGTGTGTTCATGATTTAAGAAGATCTCTCTCTAATCTTATATATATGATTTATAAGAGAATTTCTAAAAAAATATACCGAATCAATAACAATAAAATATTATTAAGAATATTATCTCCAATGAATTTTCAAAATAAATAAATAATATATATTTATTTTTAGAAAATATAGACTATTTAATTCAATAAAATCTGACTATATCAATAACAATAAAATATTATTAGGAATATCATCCATAATGAATAGTCAAGATAAATAAGTAAAATATCTTTTTTTAGAAAGTATGTATTACTTAATTCAACAATCTGGCTTCTTTGATTTTTAGGAGAATTTCAAGAAAAATATACTACATTAATAGCAATAAAATATTATTAGGAATATCATTCGTAGTGAATAATCAAGATAAATGAGCATTACAACACGACCCTTCAGTCATTGAAATAATAACTTCTACTCATTTAAATCCTCAACGATCAAATCCTTCCCTGCATGTATTCTAATAAGATATCATGATCATGAGACCCATACACAAAGTGAAATCAAAAGATATAGGTGTAGTGTAATCAGAAATTCAATAAAAAAAAACTATTTATCCACATAGTTGAATCAAAGCACACAAAGATACAATAAAATTAGAAATTCAATTGAAAACCAATTTATCAAAATCATTAAGTGAAATCACAAAATTCAAATTTAATAAAACCAATGAAACACTTTTAAGATGTCAAGCTTAGGGCTACCTCACCAAAATAAAAAAATAGATATTATGTATATATATTTTCTTTTCCTTTTTGAAATTTTGGGGTAGAATCTTCTTCTTTCCGTTCTTTCAAGTTTTTTCTAAAATATTTATGTTTTGATTTCTGGTGTGTTGTGTATAATTTCACATTCTCTACTTATAGAGGATTGATAATTATTACCTATGATTTAATTTCAATTATATAGTTGGATTCTAAGAATTTAATTTTACTTTGCATAATGTAAGTGATGAGGTAAATGCTTAGGTGGCATGAGAAGTGAAGCTCACTTGTTTCAGCTTTATCTATAACCTTAAATGCTCATAGATTTTTATCTTTTGAAACTTATCTCTTTAAGAGATAAGTTCTTTACTTTTCACAAAGTTATTTCTTAATAAAAATCTTTCATTTTAATTTGTCATAGTCTGAAGGATAGATAATATATATAAAATATCTTAATTGTGACATTACTATGACATCAGATGATAGATGATAGACATCGAACGATAGATGATAGACATCTGACAATAGATGATACACTATGACATCAAATGGCAGACATCAACATCAATTTCCTTTTTCAACCTTTAATCGTCTAGTTTCTATGTAGGAACGTTACAGGTTGAAGATAACTTATTAAAACTGCAAATTGTATTATAAGAGAATATATGCTTCTAATAGACTATTAATTTGTATCTAGAAAATTATTGTATTATGTGTGTGTATACATACATACATACATAATATATACAAACATACATACATATCTAACTATTACCATATAACAAATTTTGGGATGTTACATTCCTCAACTTCATTAGACTAAGATTCAATTGTTTATATTACAATAAAAGGACTGAGTTTAAGAGGGAGTGGGGTGAATTGAACTATCTTAAATTTTCATAAAAAATTCATTGATATCTTTATTAAATCAAATAATTGCAGGAATTGTTTCCTTTTAATAGATTTCACAAAAACAAGAATCAAGAATAGAATGTGCACAATTGATGGTTTACTCTATATATCAAGAAAAGTGATATATATATATATATATATATATATATATATATATATATATATATATAGAGAGAGAGAGAGAGAGAGAGAGAGAGATATGTGTACAATTGATGGTTTACTCTATCTAGATTTATATCTAGTTGCTTAACCATATCATCTAAACACACAACCAATATAATAAAAGTAAATCAACTTAAGAAATAAACTCTTCTACCCTATAAGATTAGTTTTTTCACCTAGTAACACCTTGTTACTACATTGAATTTAGAAATCCAGAGATAGCCAACGTGTTAGCACCAAGAGTTGCTATATGGTTTGATGAAACCAACAAAAGAATGAAGTCTACAATGGATCATAGCTAGCAACGTGGATTGCATGAAGACTCATAGAGCTTGTTGGAGTTTTAGTCCCAGACTTAGGCTGTGTGTGTGAGAGTTTGATTTTGGTTTAAAATCATAAGTTGCATGATACATAATTCAAAGTAAGCTCCAAAATTGATTTTGCTTAAACAAAGTACTAAAATGTTTTAAATAAGGTTAATTCAGATTTTGAAAAACTATTTTATAAAGGATTTTGGTAAACTGTTTTCAGGATCTGAACTTGATGAATTTTCTTCTAAGTCACAGTAAATTCAATCGATTAAACGATTGATATAATCAATTGAAGTTTTGACAGGATTAATAACCAGATTTCTTATATAAAGGGCAAACACCCGATTTCATGATAACTAAGACATTTTGAGCACATACTTGAGAATTTTCGAAGAGAAAAAAACTTGCGAACACTTGTGTCAATTGATTTTCATCAAGAACTACATCAAGAATACTGATCTTGGAGTCTTGCTTTAAGTTTGAATTCGTGTAACTATGATTTTGATCCAGAGCTAAGTGTTCTACTCTGATGCTAATTCAATTTGTAATCTGTTGAGTAGAATGAGAGTGAATTTTTTGGGCGTCTAGGTTTTGGTGTGTTTCCCCTTCCTTTGCAGTGAAAAAGAGAAAGGTATATATGGAGACGTGTGAGGGCATAATCTTCATTTGCCAAAGAAAATTAGTTACACAAAGCAACTTTTTCAAATTTGGGTTTGGGGCTACAATGATGCAAGAGCAGTGAGTGGAACAGTAGTGTAAGGATGAATTGGGAAAGGAGTGAGAGATTCTGAGGTGTGTAAGAAAACAAAGGGGGGTGCATGGACATTTGGTCCATTGGCCTAAGTGAAGGAGTGGGGTGCGAGAAGAGTGTGGGGGGGGGGGGGGGGGAGGGTAAATTAATTTTTTTGGCCAAGGGGAAGGGGGGGGGGGTGTGGGAGAGATGGTGGGGGTGGGGGTGGGGGAGGGGGGGGGGGGGGGGGGGGGGGGGGGGGGGGGGGTGTGAGAGGTTAATCTAATTTTCTGGCCCAAGTGAAAGAGTGAGGGTGTGTGTGAGAGATGTAGGGAGTGTGAGAAGTAGTCTTAGCCTGTTAACCCAAATGAGAGAGAAGGGTTGCATGCAGGAAGAGGAAAGAGTGTGAGAAGCAGTCATAACCGATTGGCTCAAACGATAAATCTCATTTTTTTCTATTTTTATGTAAAGCCTAATAGGTTGGGCTCATGTATTTTCGAAAATGAAATAACATAATAAAAAGTCATAAAAACCTAAACTAACTTCTTAAAAAAGGAGAAAATTTTGTAGTCAAATTATTTTCTTATTTTTAATTTAAATTTTAATATAAAATTTAAGGATTAGACTTAAACTACAATTTTTTTTTAAAAAAAAACCATAAAGGTCTAAACTAATTATTTTTAATTTCATTAAAGAGAAAATTATTCTTTTTATCATTTTTCATTTTTTCCATCTTTTAAAATTAATCAAATAACATTTTTTTTTCTTAGAAATTTTTAAAACATTAATTAAACACATTTTTTTTTCATTTTCTTAAAAATAAATATTATTTATCTAAACGTAATCAAATGTTGACATTAGTGCAGAAATAACATAAAAACGAGCAAAAGAAACAAACAACCAAACAAACAATGAAATATGCACAAGAAATCTAATTATAGTGAATGTAAGTAGATATATCTAATTTCTCCTATCAAACTAAAGTTCACCAAGTTGGTCCTGAATCCCTTCAATTTGGTTATCTAAGTATTGAAACCTTGTAATACAAAACTCATGATGATTCCTTGATCAATAACTATAGAATCCATGCAAACTAGTAGCAACTACTCAAACTATGAAAGAGGAGGAACACAATCCATTAGAGGAATAAAAATAATGATATTTGGTGTTGCTTGGTCCAACTTTAGTTTGAGTGGAGCCATTAGGAACAACATGCTCATCTTCATCCTTTGTAATCTAATGATTATCAAACTCCATAAATCCTATTTTCTGAAGTGTAACATTGGTGATATCATTGGTACCTTTGATTACTTTAAAGAATTTATCATCTACACTTACTCAAAGTGATAAAGAATTTTTTATACAAAAACAATATACAGAAAACAATATTCAAGCGAACACTTAGATTTTAAAATGTGATTCTTTATCACATAGTTCTAGTTAACTTTGATTCTATTTTGAATGCTATACATCAAAACAACCCATCATTTAATAAAGCATGATTACTTTCCTAGGTTTAAGTTGCCATGATATAATAAAGAAAGTAGTTGTTCTTCAAGCTTGTGTCCACCTATTGAAGCCTTTGATAGATACAATAATCTTATTTGAAAGACTTCAAAAATATTGAATCTTGTTGAAGTTCTTAATAACACTTGTGTTGCTGATATGAAAGTTATAATTTCAATCAATTCAAGAAATGTGGAGTAAGAAAACTTAATAAGAAACACAAAATATTTAATAAAGATAAAAGTGAATTGAAAAGAAAAAAATGTAAAAGAAAAAAATGTAAAAGAATACCTCATGTTTAATCCAAGAATCAAAAGATAGAGTGAATCAATATTTCTCACTCTTTCATTTCATTTCATTGCCAACTAAATAGAATACATTTGTGTAAGTTACAAAATGATTACTTGTGACTTAGGGTATAAAGCAACAAATAACGTAATAAAATCTTTACCATATATTAATGCTTTACGAGACAACGAACAACTGAAACATCATACATATACCTATTATCAAACACATATATAACAACTAGAGAATCCTTCTAGAGAACCCTTCTAACTAATACATAACATCTACAATATCAAACAATACATTTTAAAAAGAGTTTAATATTCTAAGATTTACACTTATTTTCTTTTCTCATATTATTAATATATATATTTGCAATACACGTTCGATCACTATTTTATAACTATTATAATTTTGTAATTATTATATATTGTATTTTATTATTCACATTTTACTTGTTTATCTTGGACATTTTATATTATATATTCTAAAAGTATTTTTATTATAATCAACATTCTTACTTTTTTTTAATCAATATCTAGTATATTAACAATCAAAGTATGTAAATGGTGCTATAATATTAGTAAATATTTAAAAAAAATAATATTTCAAAACTTTTAACTGCCTAGAAACATATATATTACAATTAAATTAAAATAGTATTAATTTGAAAGTTGTTACCATTAATTATTCCATCATCCTTCACTTGTTCTTGAAGGTAAAAAAACATCTCAACTCCTCCAAAGCCATTGTTGGTTCCTACACCACACTGCACAATCCCATTCCAAAGCGCCACCACTTTCTCCGAGCAACCACCGGCGATGAATTTCCCAGAAAGCCCTCGACCTTCTTCTCCTTATTCTCCCTCCTCCCCTTCCTACATTCCACCCCACCGTACTCAGCTGCACCCTCGCATGATCTCCCTCTATACTTCTTCTTCTTCTTCTTCTTCTTCAACTCACACAAATCCAAATTCCCACAAACCCCACACCGCCAAATGCCTTCTCTTCTTCTTCGCCTTCCTCTTCTTCACCGCTCCCTTCATCTTCTACCTCTTCTCCACCGCCCTCCAAATCCACTCCTCCCCCAAATTCGCCGATTCTCGCCCCTCCTACTTCGCCCTCGCCCTCCGCGCCGGCCCCGACGCCCTCCGCCTCTCCGTCTTCCACTTTCTTGGCCCCGGCCTCGGCCTCCTCGCTGCCTCCCACTCCGCCGCTTCCGCCCCCGGCTTCGCTGCCCCGCCCGACGCCCTCCGTGGCGCCGTCGCCGAGCTTGTTCGGTTCGCCAAGGTCAAGGTGCCTCGCCGGGAGTGGGAGAACACCGTCGTGCGGCTCGCGGCCTCCGAGGAGCTCGAGGAGCTCGGCACCGAGGAAGCAGAGAAGGTTCTGGAATGTTGCAGACAGGCCTTGAAGGTGTCCGGGTTCCTGTTCAAAGATGAATGGGCGCGCGTCGTCTCAGGTTAGTTTGGGTTTAGTTCGATGTGTTTGAGAAAATATGCACTTCTTTTGAATTGAGTTAAGAATTTAGTTAAACCAAGGAGTTGGACAGTTAATGTAGTGAATCCAAGGTTGAATTGTGTAGACATTGTGAGAGTTTTGGTCTTTACCATATTAGGCTGTTGCAAAACCGTGGGACATTGGTGGACATGTCCATGAACTAAAGAAAGGTGAAAATTTAAGTAGAATGCACTAACAAAGTAGTTCCGGTGTTATTCAATCACATATCGTAAAATACAAAAAGTTTGTTGACTTTTATGATATATACTTTGATCACAAATTGTATGTAAGGTGAGTTTGATTGGCTTCTATAATATATAATTTCCACGGGCTTAAATATAAGAAAAAAATAATCATGTTTTAGTGAGCTTAAAATAAACAGATTTTAAAGAATTCAAACTTATTATGTTATTATTTCAAAGATACCATTGTGGTTAAATATGGAGACTATCCCCCTATAAGTGTGATTGGGGTGATTTGGAAGGTGTTTCTCTTTATTTTATAAGATCAATAACATTAAATGAACTTAACTAACATTCTTAATTAGTGTAAAATTAGGTAATTTTGCTAATATTTGAGGATAGTAATTTAGAAGTAATAAATAAGTAGCATTTCTGTTTGCTTGAGAGTGTAAAATTCTTTATATTAACAATGCATTATTATTGAACTCAAGAATGCTTGTTTGGTTATGGGCATGCATAATTTTAGGTTAGTTGGTTAGTTGGGGGATTGGTTCAACTTTTATAATATATGCTTTACAAGACACAGGTGAAGATAATTTTTGATCGATTGAGAGTGCAAATTCTAAATATTAACAGTGCATTAAGATTGAACACTAAAGTGTGTTTGGTTATGGTTGGACGTGTAATTTCAGGTTAGTCACCTAGAAGGGGTTTGGTTCAACGTATTAGAGAAAACATTGATATCATTTTGAAAAGGGAGCAACTGTTTCTAAAAGTTAAGTGAAGAATTTAATTAGAATGCACTACAGAGTGTCATGTATGATAAGTATGGTGAGTTTGCTGATTTTTATAATATCTATTTTAGAAGTCATACTTGCGAATATCTCTGATTGGTTGGAAGTTGCACTTACTATGTATTACAGTTAAAGTCTACAGTGAAAACATTTTTTTTTTTTTTTTGTTTATGCTTGTGGTTTTTATTAGGATTCTCTTTTCAGAATTGAAAATGTTTAGCCTAACAAGAAACAACAATTCACACAGAAAAAGATTCTGAATTTCCTCTCTATTACTGAAACTCTGAATTTCCTCTCTATTACTGAAACTCCTTGCCTAGGACCAAGGTAGACAAATACCCCTCAAAAGCAGAGTACTCCTTTCGACTGGAATCTACCTAGTTTTACAATAATATTTTCCATAATTGTCCTCTCTCCCTGAGGGAGGTTTACCATTGTGGTTAAATATGGACACTATTTATTGGGAAAACTGAATTAGTTAGCTCTCCCAACCTCAGTTAAATTGTTACCCTTTTGTTGATTCTTTTTCCTCCTATAATACACATTTAGACCCGTTTCCCTTAAAGAACCCTCAAGAAAACAAAGAACACTCTCACATAGAACCCAAATAAAACTTACAAGGGTATAACTTCATAATATGAAAAATTACAATAGTTTAGCACTGACACTCTAACAACTTGATTAGACAATCACTTTAACCCTTGTATTTTCAGCAAGATCACTTGAACAATTTGAATTGCTTGACTTGATCATTTTGGTTCTTCACCTTCCATCCTTGTCCTTTGATAAAGTTCGGATTTTGCAATATTTTCATATAGTCATCTTTTTGGCATTTGCTATCTTTCAATTTGTGTTGCTTTGAATTTGTTAAAAGACTAATTCAAAAGTCTTTCAATATGGGTTAATAAAAGCAAATCAAAACATAATCTTTTCATTCCAGATAATACATGATACTAAAAACAGAGTAGTTGAGATTTTCAACAATTCGATTTGTTTCTGTTTAAAACAAATTTAGAGATATTTGCAATGCAATAGATTAAATTTGTTTGAGCAGGATAATTTATTTTGGAAGAGAGAATCAAGTTTGTTTCCTAGGAACATGTTGTTCATATCTTTCTATTCCACAACACTTGCAAATAAAATCTTTTTGATTTTGATATAATATCTCTTTGGTTGAACTCGTTTTTAGCAAGTATATGTATTCTGAAGATTTCGTTTTTTTAGAATTAACTATTTTAACAAACCTGCTGCACATTCAACATGTTCATCAATCTAACATGAACAAATTGTAAACGCTCATATGGTTTATTGTATATTGCAACTTTACTAACCACTATTAGATAATTTAAATCATATATAAAACATATCCTTCAAATCGCAAATGAGACATTTAATCTAAATTTTGTTATGCAATCAAGCAGTACTATCAGACCGTCTAATATAAGCACATGTTGTAGATGCTCAGAGAGTTTATTGTGTTCTGTAGTTGTATAAAAATTTTAGAATATTCAAAATACAAATAAACCTTTCAATTAGTTTTTACTATCATTAAAATATAAAAATATAAACTCCACATAGGATTTTCTGGTTATTAGATAGTCTAGTGAGTCATAGACCGTCTAGTGTCTTAAAAGATCGTTTAGGCAGATCGTCTACGGTCTAGACATACAGCAAGTCTGTGAATATAGATCTAGAATTATCCATTGTATTAAAGGATGTTTTGTATATCCCACAATTGGCCAATAGTTTGTTTATGTACAACAACTTACAATAGATTTTAACTTTTGTTATTTTATTGTGTATTTCATGGCTTTGACACAGTAAGATGATTTTAATTGTTAAGGAGGAGAGTGAGTTGTATCTCTTGTAGTTTAAAGGATCTAAACAAAACATAAGTCATAAGCTACTGAACAACATCAGAAACATTGACAAGTTTCCAAATATGACTTCATCATAGAATACTTGGACATCCCTCATTCAACCTTATTGGAGATTCCACATCGATTCGTGACATGACAAAATCATGATATATAAGTGGGATAGAAATCTCACTTTACAAGTTTGTTTTGTACAATTGAGTTAGGTATAAACCCATTTACTAAGATGGTATGAGAGTCATTTAGAGTCTATTGTAGTCAAGTTCTTTGGGGCTATTATGGACTTAAGTGGAGGCCCCACAACCCAACACAGCAAGAGAGGAGTAAAAATAAAAAAAGCTAAAACCTGAATATGACTTGACCCTTTATTCTTTAGATTGTACCGTCGATCTTATATTTAAAATTGGAAAGAGAAAGAAAATGGGAGTTGTGAGAAAACACCAAGAGGGATATGTTGGTGTGATAGGAGAACCCAACATCAACACCCTAAACAGACATAAACTTGCAAACAAACCGTGAAATATTCCCTAGGTACGTTTTGTATAAAGCATGACCTAGAAACCAGACAAATCCAGTGTTTATTTTGGCTTTTTCTTGATGTCCAACTAAGCTCGCTGAATCGCCTCTAAACTCGCCTCTAAACTCGTGATTTTACACAAGTTTAATTGAGTTCGCTTGAGTTTACACCGGCCTACTAAAAAATGATTCTACATGCATGTTAACTAGGTTCAATGGTGTGGGAATGTAAAGTTTACAAGCTAGACTTGCGATTTTGATAACCGTGACTGTATGTCCTATCCCATTTGTTGTAAAAAGAGTAATTCCCCATTTGACTTAATTCTCTCTGATGTTTGGGGACCTGTTTCATACTCTATTTTTGTAGCAAAATAATGTTACTTTTATTAACGATTTTACCCATATTGCATGGACATATATTTTATAAAGTAAATCTTAGATCTTTCAAATCTTTGTTGATTTTTTACACCATGTCCAAAATCAATTTGGAAAAAGCATTAAAAGAATTAGGTGTGACAATGATACTAAATTTGTAAATCTTGAATTCTCCAAATTTGTCTCATAATACTATTGTTCATGAACTAACTTATGTAAACACTCCACGACAAAATGACATTGTAGAATGGATGAATCATCATCTTCCAGAAGTAGCTTGTACCCTCTTCATTCAATGTGTATTCCTAAAACCTATAGGGAAAAATTGTATTAACTGCTATATACTTCACCAATAGATTACTCACTCATGTCTTGAATGACATTAGTCTTATTAAGTTCATTAGTTTTTGTTCTCTCTTCTCCCTTAGTGTCAAGTCTACCTTATTGAGTGTTTGGATGTAATGTTTTGATCACAATCATAATGCTAATTGTAGTAAATTAGATCACAAAGCTCTTAAATACTTGTATTTATTGGTTGTCTTTGTAACAAAAAAGGGTACAAATGTTATCATTCTTAGAGTCATCATGTCTTTATGACCATGAATGTCACCTTTTTATGAAACAAAATCCTTTTCTGTCTACTTGCTTCAAGGGGAGAAAACAATTGAAGAGGATCTCTCCTTCCTGTCATTACTATGTATCTGTAGAATGCTCAAGATGTAAGTGATGAAGCCACCAAAAATGGGATCAAACCAACCTATAGTGAGGAAGAAGACAAATTCATTGTTAAAAAATTTTAAAGAAGGAAACAATTGACTTCCAATCCAGAGCAAGAGGAGTTGTCTAACTCAGAGGTGGGGATCCTTGAAGATAACAGTGAAGAGGTAAGTGTTATTGAGAATTCATCCATTGTGTTGAAAAGGGAAAACATTGTGTTAAATATCTTATTTCTCAATATGTCGGGCTTGAAAATCTCTTGAATAAACATCGAAGCTTTATTGCTGCCACAAAAATTCCAACCACAGTCCAAGTAGTCATAAAAATTGAACATTGGACTCAATTCATGAAAGAGGAATGAATTCATTAGAAAGAAACTTAATATGGGAGATTGTTGAAACCAAGAGACAAATGGACTATAAGGTACAAACGGATATTTATAATAAAATATAAGGCGTATGTGATAATAGACAAATATAAAACTAAATTGGTTGCGAAGGGTACTCTCAATCTTACATAATTGACTATGACGAGATATGACAACTCAGTTTGGTTGGGATTTACACTAGTTAAATGTCTTTCTTCATGGAGCTGTGGAAGAAGTGTTCATGGTGATTCCTCAAGGATATGCTCAATCATGTGGAATTGACTATGAGGAGATATTTTCCCTAGTAGCAAAGATGAATATTGATGGCCTTGCTTTCACCGTGCGCACTGTCCAAGCATTTTGGAGACGAAAACAACTGCTGGAAGATGTGCAGTTGTGAACGAAATCAATGAAGGCAGTGGTATTATATTGTGGAGGCAGCGGACTGCATGAAGAAAAATGAGTAAACACCATGGTTTGTGAGATGGTGGAACAAGGTGATTGGAAGTGGTGAGGCCAACTTCCAATGGAATCCCTAACCTAGTCTTCTAAGAGAAACCATAAAATCTGCCTTTAATGGAAAAATTGGCGACCCAATTTGAAATGACAGACTTATAAATACTTAAGAATTGAAATAGAGGTTGCTTATTCCTAAAAGTGGATTTTCATCTTCCAAAAAAAAATATGCACTCGGTCTCCGTAAAGAAACAAATAAGCTAGGATATAGAACTTCAGGAGTTCTTGTTGAACAAATTCTTAAGATTGGAGGTTTAGAGAGATTTCCTTTAGAAAAGACCCAAGATCAGATATTGGTAGAAAAACTTATTTATCTATCACACACGAGATTTGACGTTGCTTATGTAGTTAGTGTGGTAAGCCAGTTTATGCATGATCCAAGAGAAAGACACAAGCAAATAGTTGACAATTTTTTAATACTTCAAGTACAAGCCTAGGAAAGGAACTACTATTCAGGAAAGAAGAAACTTTGCCCCGAAAATGTATACTAGTATACACTATGCAAGTTCTATTACTAACAAAAAATCTACCTCTAGGTATTCTATGTTTCTTGAAGAAAGTCTGGTAAACTGGAAATGCAAAAAATAGGATAGAGTGTCTTGCAGTGCAGAAGCTAAATTTTAAGCCCTTGTTCAAGGTGTGTGTTAAGGGCCCTGAACAAAAGTCATACTAGGTGACCTTAAAAGAAAAGTTGACATCCTTATGAAATTGTTTCGTGACAATAGGACAACTTTGAGTATTGTTGATAATGTAGTATAATATGATGAGACCACACATCTTGAAATTGATTGACACTTTATCAAGGATAATCTTGACATATGTCTTGTGGTTACAACTCATGTCTATATAGGATTTCAGATAGTGGACATTTATTAAGAGGCTTCCTCATTGCAGATTCTAAGATCTTGTGGGCAAGTTCGTAATGATCAATGTTTACTTACTAACTTGAGAGGGAGCATTGTAGCTAATGGATTATTAGGATAAAAATACCCTCAATATTTTTATAGTGATTAGGAGAAAATATTTTTAGAATCTTTGTATTCATTTCAACATAGTTTTTTTTTCCTTATTTTAAAGAGTTTGATTATTACAAATAGAGGTGACTACATTGTAATTGGTGTAATTTTTATCAATAAAATAATTTTTTATATCCTTACATAGTTCAAGTTTTATGGCTTTGGTGAGGCTGTGAATGTTCATATGATGCCTTTAGGGAAGTACTGAATAGTGCAATTATAATCTTTTAGCTACTCGTTGTATTTTTTTCTTGAAGATTTTTCAAGAGATATACTAATATATTTAGTGCTGGAAAAGGGATTCTAGTTTGGGTGTATATATGTATCTATAAGGGTGATATTCTACTGGAGAATGGATTCTGGTTCTCTGTAAAGTAAACTAGAAAGAGTATCAACTAGAAGACAAATAGCCATGAGCCGATGCTGAACACCCACCTAAATAAATGACACACAATGCCATGTTATAAATTATATAAAATAGTGTGACTTATGACTACTATTTCTCATGTAGTATTTTGAAAAAAAAAAGATTTAGTGATTTTATATCTCTTACTATTGATATTGTTAGAGATGAAGTTATTCATGTCCATGATGAAGTTTATAATCTAAATGTAGGGGAAGAACAAGGCATCTCTTCTTGGGTTGCTGTAAATTATGCTCTTGGAAACTTGGGACGTGAGCCTCAGGAAACAACTGGAATAGTTGAACTTGGTGGGGCTTCTTTGCAGGTTTTTTCATTCACTATATATGACAATTTTGTTCATATACAGATAAATCCATATGCATCAAAAGTCAATTCTTTTGTCTGCTAAGGAAATTGTGGAGCTTTCTTTGTAAACATGTTGTAATGTACACTTATGTGGTGCAATGATATTAGTTGTTTTTTCTCCTCTGTAATCTTGATGATGGGCCATGACGAAAAGATCTTACAGGCCCAGGAATAAGTGGTGAGGTTCAGAATATTAACATTCTTAAGAATTTGTTGATAGGCCAAGGGTGTTTAATTTTTTATATTGATGGTGTTGGGATTTGATTATAAATTGCTGTATAGAAATTTTGCATTATTATGTTGTTGCTTTGATATTTGTTTGGCCAACGAAACTCTGTGTTGTTCCTTTCAGTAGATATGGGAAACTTTAAGATGTAGGTAAATCTTTTGTCATCATCATTTAGAAGAAATTACTCTTTAGAACATCTCTAGTGGTGGTTTTTTAATGATTCTTTAACTTGAAATAAAATCCTGAAAAATTATCACTGGAGAGATCCTATGTGGCAGACCGGGTTCTTCCTCTTGAAGTTTTTTTTCTATAAGAAACGATTCCTTTGGAAACAAAAACACAAATATCCAAGTAAAGTTAAACAAAATCCTCCTAAGTAAAAAATTTATTTAAAATGTAAAAATAAAAATATAAAAGTATGGGAGTTTCTTGAAATTCTTCATCATTGGAGCAAAACTGAAATGGTGTGACACTGAGGACCTGAAAAAGTAATGCGGGACTACAAAAATATGGTTTAAGAAACACTTGTAAGGGAATCCCTGTTGGAAATATCTTAGCATGCCTTTTCTTGTACAGGTGATACTTCTTGGTTGTGTAAGAAAGTAAATTTGTTATTGGCGGCCATAGTTTCTGGTATTTTGAAAAGCTCTGGTAACTTAGTAAAATCATATTTATATAGGATTACGGCCTTGTGTCGCAAGCTTTATATAGTAATCAAAGGTTACCCGTTCCACAGTTGCATTGTTGATTTCTTTTTTGTTTTAATATTCATTTTGCCTTTTCTGTTTTGGAGATATCTTAGTCTCCTTTTAGCTCAACTTTCCCTTGTTTATTCTATAATACCGAAACTTCCCTTTAGTTATCAAAATTAAGTTATTCCTTGTGGACATATGTGTCAATTTCTGAATGCATTTTGAACTGTATATTGATATTTGCAGGTTACATCAGCTATGTGTCAATTTCTGAATGCATTTTGAACTGTATATTGATATTTGCAGGTTACATCAGCTAAACTTAATGCTGATTTGGCTCACTCTTTGCGGCCTATAAGATTGTCTGGGGTTACATACAACCTTTACACTTGGAGTTTTCCACGACTGGGTCAGGTGCCTTTCAGTTTTTTCTGATGTCTCAAAACAGTTACGGTTATTTGAAATTTAAATGTTTTGGATGATGCATATTAGTATATAATGACAAATTTGTATAACACTTGAAAACTAAAGAATTATTTTATTGATATTTCCTTGATTCGTGCTGCAGTTAATGTTTCGTTCTGCAGTTTTAATTACATAATTAAGAGATTTTTGTACAGTTAATCTCTATGTGTTTTGTTTTATCATGCCGAACTAAATTGTAAGCAATGCTAATAAGTGACTTATTATCACAATAAAGAATCATAAACTCTTAACATGGGACTTTAAGATCATTTAGAATAATTCTCAGCAATAACAGTTCACACACTCCATGTGCTATAGTTAGGAATTCGGCCTCTGCACTAGACCTTGAAACAACATCTTGTTTTTTACTTCTCCAAGTTACCAAATTTCCACCCAAGAACATGTAATATCCTAAGGTAGATTCCTATCTGTCACAGATGCTGAATAATTTGCATTAGTATACACTTCCATATTTAATTTTCATTCATCTTGAACAATAATTCCCTTCCTGGACTTGTCTTCAAATATTGAAGGATTCTGTTAACAGCTTGTAAATGTCTCTTCCTTGGATCATGCATGAATTGACTAACTACACTCGCGACATAGGCTATGTTAGGTTTAGTGCGAGCTAAGTAAATGAGCTTTCCTCATGAGTCTTTGATGTTGGTCTTTATTTACAGTAGAACTACCTTCATCACTTCCAATTTTGTGGCTTTGTTCTATAGGAACTCTAGTGGTCTTGAAATCAATCTTGTTTCTTTGAGAAGATTAGAAACATACTTTCTTTGAGATAAAGATGCCTTTCTTTGAGTAGTCTACTTCTATCCCAAGGAAGTACTTTAATTTTCCTAGATCCTTCATCTCAAACTCAACAATAGGCTTTTTATTTTTTCAAGATTTATTTCTCATGTTCATCATTTCCTACAACAATCATATCATCAACATAGACTAAGAGTAAAATAAGTTTACCTTCTGGCAAATGCTTGATGAACAGGGTATCATCACCTTGACAATGTTGATACACTATAGAGATTATAACTTGAGTGAGTTACCAAACCAAGCATGGGATGACTACTTTTGTCTGTACAAGGCTTTCTTTAACCTACACACTTTATTCCTTCAATAGACCTAGAACCTAGAGGACTTTCCATGTAGACTTCCTCCTTTAAATGTCCATGCGAGAAAGCATTTTTCATGTCAAATTGTAGTAATTCTGAACCAAAATAAGTTGTCAAGGAGAGAATGATTCTAATCGTATTCATTTTTTCCAGTGGAGCAAATGTTTGCTCGTAATCAACACCATAAATAAGAGTATATTCTTTATCAACTAACCTTGCTTTGTAATGGTCTAATGTGGTATCAGATTTATACTTTGCATTATAAATCCATATGTATCCTAGTGCCTTTGTATCCAGTGGTTTGTCGACAATTTCCCATGTCTAGTTCTTTTCTAAGGCACACATCTCTTTGTTCATGGCTTGAACTCAATTCTCATCCTTCAATGCTTGTTGAACTAATGTCGGGACTGTAATTGCATCAATGGTACAAAGGAAACTCTATTGTTGCATTGAAAGGTGTTTAGTGATCACAAAATGAGAAATTGGATACTCGTTACAAGGCCGACTTCCTTTTCTCCAAGAAATGGGTAGGTCATCAAGGTTAGGTTCACAACTATTATTCAAGGAATTTTCCAAAAGTTCAAGAGTGTTAGAAGAAGGGGCACATATTCCTGGCTTAGACAATTGGAGTTGTTCTTGGATCAGGTTAGGTTGCTTTTGTCTCCTCTGGTATTGTATACGAAAGAAACTCTTTGGGAGATTAATTTTTGGAGTTGATTGTGACTTGGGAACATAGATGCCCTTGTTAGAAGCAGCTTTAGAGACATCCATACGAGATGTGTTGGAAGAAGTATTAGGAGTATCAAGACAATATTTTCAACAGATTCAAAAGACAAAAGATGGCTCAAGAGATTCAAAAGACTTAACTTTGAAAGAACTCCCCCCCTAAAGGTGAGGACACATGTAAAAAGATTTAGTTTAATCAAAAGTGACTTCCATGGAGGTAAAAAACTTTCGACTTGTACGATGGTAACAACGATATCCGTTTTTATTGGTTGTGTTGGAGATCTCAAATCGAGTAGAGATAAGACCTTTTAATAATTTATAAATGGGTGCAAACCTGACCTTACAAGCCGGTTTTGTAAGGTTGAGTTAAGCTTAAAGTTTATTTCTTAAGATGGTATCAAAGCCTATACTAGCAAGGTTGTTGGGCCTATCGGACCACCCACTATCAGGCTATCCTTAAATATATAGTCCCATGCACGAATTAAACAGTCTCGGCATAAGGGGGGGAGGGGTGTGGGAGATCTCACATCGACTAGATATAGGACTTTTCAATAATTTATAAGTGGATGTAAACCTCACTTTACAAGCCGGTTTTATGAGGTTGAGTTACTTCTTACGAGACTCCATTGGAGATAATTTTGACGATTAAGGCAGTTGTCATCAGGTAGGTGTAGAAGATTAACATTGCTTAGTAGAGTTGCCGTGGCTGTTGTTTCTGCTACCTATTTGGTTAGTTGTCTACCCTCCAAAACATTAAACAAGAATAGTCCCATTCAATTTTTCTCCAAATTTCTCTTGAAATTTAAAACAACAAATCATCTTGTACCTTGAGTCTTTGGCTGCGTAAACTTTATCCATGTTCATTCTAATCATAGGGTGAAACTTTATCCTTAGGCTATTAAGTGCATATTTATCGGTTACTTACCTACCCAAAAAGGATACAAATGTTACCACCCTCCAACTAAACAATTACTTGTATCTCGTGATGTCACCTTCAATGGAAATAGACAATATTTTCAACCTTATCTTTAGGGGGAAAGCTCATGCATTGAAGATAAGAATAATTCATTCTTAACAAAAAAAATCTCATTCTCCCAAAATTAAGTCCCATTAATACTCTCTATATTGAGTGTAATACCTCACATTATACTTAGTGTAGTCTTGTTCCTTCTCCTATTAATTCTCCTTTTGTGTCAAGTCCAAAGATAACTGGATAACAAACTCAGAGTGCTATCCGCTCACTTCAAGTATAATCACGAAGGAGAAGGTAAGTTATTCAATCACCACAAATCCATTAATATGAACTTATACCTTAAATACTTGACATTAATGAAGAACAAAATATGTCAGCCATTGAAGTTCATGATCTTCCAATTGTAGTAAGGGAAGGTGTTTAGATCATGTACTGAAAAGCCAAGGTACCCATTGTCACACTTTGTCTTATAAGAAACTGTCCAATAATTACAAAAGCTTTCTTGGTTTTTTAAATACTGTTCCAAAAACTGTTGATGAGGCATTGAATGTAAGGACTAGAAAAATGCTATGAAGGTTGAAGTGATTTTTCTAAAAAAGAACAAAACTTGGGAATTGGTGGATCTACCTAAAGGAAATAAATCTTGTTGGATATAGGTGGGTATTCACGGTGAAATACAAGGCAAATGGGACATTAGAAAGGTATAAGGCAATGTTAGCAGCTAAGGGATATACTCAAACATGTGGGATTAACTATATTGAAACTTTTTCACCTCTTGCAAAAAAGAATACTATTAGAATTTTATTGTCTCTAGCAGCTTACTATGATGGAGTTTGCAGCAATTTGATGTCACAAATGCCATTCTGCATGACAATCTTAAGGAAGAAATTTAGATGGAGGCCACCTTTAAAGTAAGGAAGACACTCTATGGATTGAAACAATCTCCTAGAGCATGGTTTGATAGGTCTACTAATGTAATGAATACCATGGGGTACAAGTAAAGCCAATGTGACCATATACTGCTTAGTAAGCATTCAATTTTAGAGGGAGTAACTACACTAATTGTCTATGTAGATGATATAGTTATAACAGGTAATGACCAGGTAGGAATGGAAGCCTTAAAAAAATGTTTGATAACAAAATTTTAAAATTAAGGAGTTAGGCAGATTGAAACATTTCTTGGGTGTATTGAAGTGACTCATTCCCATCATGGTATTTTCATCTCCCAATAAAAATGTGTTGGAGAGTTATTGACTGAATTTGGTAAATTAGGATGCAAACTATTATAGACACCTATTGAACAGAATAAAAAACTTGGTGAATCAATTGAAGATGTAGCTATTGATAGAAATCTTATCAAAGGATGTATGGGAAATTGATCTACTTGTCTCACACTAGGCCTGACGTTGCCTATGTTGTACGGTTTGTAAGTCAGTTCATGCATAGTTCAAAGGAGACTATTTGACAAACCAAGAGATAAAGGGCTGTAAGGTGAGGATGGATATTTATAGAGATAGATAAGACAAACGTGACAAGACAATTATAGAGACAAATTGCTTGCAAAGGGGTACACTTAAACTTATGAAATTAACTATTGGAGACGTTTGCTCTAGTGGCAAAGATGAATATAGTTCTTGTTGTTCTTTGCTCTTGCAACTCATTTTAATTCGGAGTACAACTTTAGTGACAAAGATGAATGCAAATCTTGTTGAACACAATCATGGAATTGAAAGTGAATAAAGCTCTTCAATAGATTGGTATGAAAACATATTTATGTATATCATACACGAGACCATAGTTAGTGTTAGCCAATATATGCATGATCCCAGAGAGAGACACATGCAACTAGTTGATAAAATCCTTCAATACCTGAAGTCTAATCTAGGAAAAGTTTGCTTTTTAGAAAAGAATTTAACCCTGAAGATATATACTGATCCAAACTATGTTGGTTTTGTTATTGACAAAAAATCTATCCCTAGTTAGTGTATGTTTCTTTGAGAAAGCCTGGTAAACCGAAGAAGCTATAAACAAGATAGAGTATCTTGTTATAGTGTAGAAGCTAAATTTCAAGCCCTTGCTCAAGGTATGTGTGAAGGACTCTAGATGAAAATCGTACTAGATGACCTTAAGATAAAGATTACCAACCCTATGCAATTGTATTGTGATAACAACTTAGCCATAAACATTGCACGTAATCCAATACAATATGATAAGACCAAAACTATAGAAATTGACTGACACATCATGAAAGATAATCGGGACAAAGGTCTTGTGGTTATAACTCATGTCCCACACTAGTGGACATTTTCACTAGGAGGCTTTCTCAAGGTGGATTCTTGAATGTTGTATGTAAGTTGGGAATGATTGATATTCATTTAATAACTTGAGGGGGAGTCTTGTAAATAGAAAATTATTTCGGTAAAAAATAACTAGGAGAGAACATCTTTAAAATCTTGCTATTCAATTCACATATTTTTGTCTCTATTTTCTTACTTTGGAGAGTTTGGTTGTGTTAAATAGAAGTGATGAGATAAGTGGTGTGATTGTGATCAGTAAAAGAATTCTTTATTTCCTTACATATTTCAAGTATATGAATATTTTCTAGCATGTTATACTCATTATCTATTATACGCAAGACATAGTCACACGGTGTTAGGAACTCAAACTGAAATTGAAAAACAAAATGCAATAATAGATCTATATCACGTTGGAGAATTGAAACTGAAAATATAAGGAATCAAGCTCTCTTTCAAGTGGTTCCTCCCTTACACTTGAGTGATGCTTTGCTATTCTCAATTAATTAAAAGAATTCTGCACTAAATGAGTTACAGTTACCATTTAGCAACCTTTTCAACAAAATAGCTGTAAATCTACTTGGCCCTTTTTCTATTATTGTTCCCACTTATGAAACTAAACCTCCCAAACTTTATTTGTCTATTTCTTAGGCCTAACTTGCAGTTTTTGGAGTTTACCTTTTTAATGTTATCTGTAATGGGTTTATTTTGTTTTAAAAAAATACTTAAAGGTTTGTTGTTTGTGTTTTCTGTTGTTACAACTATTTGTTTCAATCAAATATAGACTGCCTATGTTTGGCGAAGTTATCGATGCCATGTTCTATTGTAACCAAATCTAAAATGCTCGTACAGGATGTGGTATGGAAATCATTAGAGGAACGACTGAAATATAGAGAGTTCAAGCTTTGTAAGTATGATTTACTGTTTTTATTTGTTATAAACATTTTTCCTGGGAGTAATCTCTAACACAAGAAAAGATATTGTTTCCTCTTTAAATTTGAGATTTGGAATAACTGTGTATATTTTGATGTGCAAAAGGTCTTAATAATGAATGATGTTTTGGTTCAAATAGTAGTGAAGAGTAATTCAATTGCTTCCATAGTATATTATTCATCATTCGCTTTCTATAATTGAGGTACTAAATTTGTCTAAACTATTTTTGGGAGGATCAAATTATTGTCAATTGTATACGAGGTACTGAAGAGGATTTTCACTCTTACTTTATGAACAGTCCCTTTCTTGTTTGATATAACCTGTTTAACTTTCTTAATGTAATTTTCAATTTTCCTTGTGATATTGATATTTGAGTTGCGTGGTTTCTTACATTGATGATGTTCAGTTTTCTATTCAGTTGATATGTTGGTTGCTAGTATTTATTTGTGCATATAGAATAGAATTGGAATAAAACTATTATTTAATGGATCGATATATTTTGTACTTGGGATGTGTAAGCTCTAAAGAAAAATATGCTACAAATATTCGTTTTATATACTTGAATAATTACAGTTAGTTTTTGTGTATTGTTTTTGCAGCTTCAAAATCTAGCAAAACAAATGTCATTAATCCTTGCATTCCTAGAGGGTATGAGTACCCTCAGATCTCTAATGCAAGTTATGTAAAACACCCAATCTTTCAACCAGCTGGAAATTTCTCTACATGCAGATCAGAAGCTTTGTCGTTGTTAAAAAGAACAGAAGGTTGCATAATGTTCTCATATTTTATTGTTTTAGCATAAATTTGATCATGCATGTTCGCCCTTTCTATCGTAGGACCACTCTTAAGAAATGATGTCTTGACAAATTTTACCATATGACAGTTTACTAGATGACACTTCGGGTGTTAGAATCCTCCACCATTCAAAACCCTCCATGGGTAGCTCTTTCCAAATAGCACCGATACCAATTGACAAGTATCCAATCACTTGGGGAAGCCACTCTCAATAGCTAGCTAATTATGAGAAAGAAACCAAACACTTAAATACTGTACCAAGCGTCCCAGTAGGAACTGCATAATATCCAAGTTCCAAAAAGCCCACTGCTTTATAAATTAATGGAGCATTGTCTTGTGTTGGGTGGATTCTGATATTTGTGCTGGAGAGTCTGATAATTCTTCCTTACGTCAATAGTTTTTAATTCTGGTCCAGTTGTGAGGAACACACTTAGTTAAGAACTTGACAGGACCAGTAAAGTGGTACAGTTTTTCCAGTTTTTAATTCATGATCGTATGTATTATGATCAATATCTGTTTGGGTAAAGAGCAATGCAAAATAATCTTATCTAGTTAATTGCATGCTCACTATAAATTTTTATTTTAAATGTATTCACCAATGATGTTTGCTCTTTATACAGATAAATGCCTTCACCCATCTTGTAAAACCACTTCGTCCTTCTTTGAGTTATTAGGAGAACAAGTTTCCGAAGGCTTCTTGTATACTTCTGAGGTTCGTAAGCAGTGATGGTACTTTAGTTTTTTATGGTCTGCTGCTGCTACTTGTACTAATTGTTGTTGTTTTTCTTATCATTATTATTTCATAAGTTGGGTTTGTAAAGTGAGTTGGTTAGCTGTTCTGTGCCCCTTTTTCCTAAAACTATTACAAACACAAACACCTTTTTCTGCTCTTATCCTTGATCAGAATGACTCCTCTTCGAACCAACAATGGAAACCCAAACTAGGATTTCACTGCAACTGTATTATTTGATGAAAAAGATAATCTACCAGAATTGTTACAGCCAATAAAAAGATAAACCAGAGCCTATGACTCCTATCCCGAGAGACTCTATCCTGACCACCCCTGTACAATATTCTTTTTCTGTCTTTCCTCATTTCCTCACTGTCTTGTTAAAGCAGGCTGTAAAACAGAAGATGCTAACAGAATTCGTTCTACAGAAGCAGTAACCGTATGCCACCTCACTAACTAATTCTCTCTCTCTTCCTTCCAGAGTATACTTTCCATGTGATGGGCCTTTTTGGAGTTAGGTCCAACATCTGACCCCAGTCTTGCTTGTTATCATAATTGGGCTCGAGGGTCCTATCACCGCCTTCTTCTGAAAACTCAGCCTTGTCCTCAAGTCTGAAATGAGGAAATTGACTTTTGAGAACAAGGTCATACTCCCAAGTAGTATCATCAGTGCTCTGCCCTTCCACCTGACCTACCGTTGTTTCATTGTTTGGCCTGCCTCAGTGATTACTCTACTGCTCAACACCCTCTCCGTTCTTCCGTTTCATTGATCTCTACTTCCATGCCACAGGTTATCATAACTGTACCGTCGTCTATTTGGCTTCTGAAACACAAGAAACCACATTTGCCCTTGTTTTCTTTCTTCGATAGGTTTGTGATGTGATTATGTTGTTGTATTAACCCTCCAACCTATGAAGCTATGTGAGTACTGTACAGTAGAGACTCTCGGTTTAGGTGGTTAGCACTATGTTCTTCTACCATCATCACAGCGGCAGCTGTATTCTCTAGCTCAGCAAAGAGCTTTATATGACTATGTGTAGTCAGCTATTCGATTGATCAATAACAATATATATTATCTTTTCTAATTCTCTACCAAAATCAACAGGAATCAAAGCTTGAAGGTCCTCAATGGCTCAAAATAGTAAAATGGGCAACTCTGTCGATTTCGCCCAATGTTTCTTCTCTCCTCTTTAACGATTGATTTGCATGACTCTCTTGTAATACGTTTTTGTAGGAGAAGATGTATGGGCAAGCTTTTATATGATTTTTCTAAATAAAAGGGTAGTGCTAAAGCATCACAATGTTAATTGTCATCTCAATTATATTGTCACCACAATCTATAAAATAAAGGTGAAAAAACAATAGTGGGGCAGGGGGAAGACTAGACTAAAACTCACTAAGAAAACGTATGAGGAAGTTGACATCTAGCTGTGAAACAATCAGAATTCACAAAAAAAGGTATATTATACCACCATGTATAGCACCGTGAACTAATAAGAAAACTGGTTAACTTATCCACACAATAGTTTCCTTCCATTGCAAGTATCTTTTGTAGATTGTGATTTGTGCTCATCATTTCCTAGTATGGTTAATTAATGGTGTTTTGTATTTGTTGGAGATCACAAATCGATAGAGATATGATCAAATTCACCTTACCAAGTTGGTTTTGTGAAAATGAGCTGACTTAAATTTCACTTTCTTAAAGATAGTATTAGAGTCATTCAAATTTGTTAGTCTACCGTGTCACCTACTATTGGTTCTCCCTAGTCCCACTAAGATGTCGAGGATGAGTTGTATTGGAGATCTCATATCAATTAGAACTTTAGCAAAAAATAGTATATAAATGAGTGCAAACCTCATCCTACAAGCCAATTTTGAATGATTGAGTTAGACTTAAAATCCACATCTTAAGATGGCATCTAAAGCCACATTACAATCGTTCGAATTGTGTCTTCCTGGTGGACCCATTATTTATCTGTGTCAATTTTTTTGGAAATTGTCTCATTTCGATTTTCGGCTACCTTTTTCATTATGCTTTTATTTCAGTTGTTTTTCTTTCCTTTCATTTGTTGTTGCCATTGAAATTGTCACCTTTCTTTGACTGGCAACCCATGCCACCAAGACGAACAAAACGCTACAGGTACTACTCCAAATGGAGCTTTGATGCATCGTCACTCACCTCTATTGCGCAACTCACCTAAGCCTATTGTCGGCCGTTATGCGTAGCGACCATTGATGTCAAAATTGTACCAACATCCTCTGTCCCGATTAACACTGAGATCAAGTATCATTTATGTCTCCCCTCTATTCTGGACATGTTTTTTTGTCTCCAACTCTTGTTCTCTCTCGTTCACCTGCCTATGGAGGCTTAGGGTGCTGGTTGATCTAAATCTACTAATTTTTGTAAACTATTTCAATGTCTCACTTTCCATTGACAAGTTAGATAACAACACTTATAACACTTGGGACATTTGATATCAAACTTTGGCTTAAGGGACAAGATTATGTTTACCATCTTACCTAGACAACGACCTCCATTGATGAAAATGATCACTCTTGTTGAGTTGATGCCCAAGTTTGTAGTGTTCTAGAGTCGAGTCTTCACCTTTCCCTGAGGCAAATGTTCTATGCCATGAGACTTGTTGGGGTCTGGGAACATGCCTAATTATTGTACATCAATGATACTCTAGGTCTTTTGACATTTGTCAAAATCTCGAGTATCATAACTCCTGGACGTATTGATGGCTCCATGGTGGAGTACTTAGGCAAACTTCATGGTGTTCTACATGGCTTCAATGAACTATTGCTTCCAATTGCCACTCTTGCTCAGGACTCAAGCAATGCCAAACATTATTTTTGTTGATTTCCTTGTATGGGCTTCCTAGCAAGTATTCCTCAATTCCTTGTCAGATTTTGGGTTCTTCTAGTGTTCCCACATTGAATGCTTCGTCAATTTTATTGTGTGTCGGGCCGGTTACCCATTGACATACCTTCAACCATCCCCCTAGTTTCAATCCCACATCAAATAATGATATGATCAAAATATAGTATATAAGTGAGTGCAAACCTTAATTTATAAGCTGATTTTTGTAAGGTTGAGATGGTTTTAGAGCTATCCAAGTGAGGTTTGTTAGGTCTATTATGTCATTTGCTATTAAACAGATATAGGATTGTCCACAAATATCCAGTCCTACACTTGAGATGTTTTCTGAGAGTATTAATGAGAAATGGTGTCTCATAAATGTTTGTCTCTGTAAAATGTATGTTTTTCTCTTATAGATCTGTATTAATTTATTGAGACCATGAACTTTTAAGAATTTACCATACCTTTGTATATGTGTTGCATTAAATTTGATCCATTTCATATCTAAAACAGGGGATTTCGTAGGTTCTAATCTAGATAAGTAGTTTGTGTAAGTGATGTTTCTCTACGTGCATATGGAATTTACGTCAAATATTTGAAAATTGAGTGGTATTTAATGTGTACATCAAACTTCTTCTTGTTTTCCTTTGGCACTAATTTTGTTTTTCAATATTGAATGGCGGGAGGCTGAAACCTTCATCTTATCTCTGACTATGATTATGCCTTCTTTAATTTTTGCCAGATTCTTAAGATGGCTCCTAGGACTTCTTTGTTTCAATTGGAGGAAGCAGGCCGGCATTACTGTGAAGATCATTGGGAAGCTCTCAAAGATCAACATAATGAAATTCATTATTTGGATTTGTTGCAGTATTGTTTCTCTTCTGCATATATGTTGGCACTACTGCATGATGTTCTTGGGATTGCTATGGAAGAGAAAAGGTATTGCTATTGTATAAATAATATATGAATTTGATAATGAGACCTTATACAAAAGTAATGTGACTAGCTTAATACCGAAAATAAAAATATATGGATGTTAATGTATTTTTAAAAATATAAGAAAAATTATTTGAAAATTGGAGTTAAGAGTATTTGTATAAAGCAATTTTTTAAAATTGGGTTTACCGGTCAAAACACTAGTTCAAGGTGTAATTGTGGTCAAAGTATTTATAAAATAATAATACTGATTAAATAATATGTAAAATAATAGTAAAGAAATATCAGATCATAATTTATAATAATAAAAACTAAAAATAAAGCACAATTTGTACTTTTTTTAAATGCAATTGTTCAAATGAAAAATATATTGTGAAATAGCTTATAACAAACTCAGTGTAGACCATCTACCACACAAATGATAAAATGCTAACAGAGAAACCTACAAAAAGAAAATAAAATATAAAAATAGTTGGTAGACAAAAAGTGGAAGGAGAAGGGGGAATTACACAAAAGTAATTTGATTCAGTATCAAACATACATTATAACTCGAAGTTTCTCTAGTAAACTCTTGCTCAACTAATAGTTTTCTGGTTATCCAATTTATATAGCATAACTACTGTAACTAACTTTCTGTAAATCACTTCTAAGCTAGCAGAAAAGACATGTGAACAATGCTTTCAATAGTAAGCTTGAAATGTCACTTTAAGGCAGGCTTTTTAGATGATACAGGTGAAGAAGAAATTAAGGTCTGATGCAAGCAGACACTCTAGTATAGTACACACGGTCTAGAGCAATTAAACGATCTAAGAACCTTAATGGAAAAAATTTGTTTTCTGGTAAAACTTTGTAAACATATTGGAGTAATTATGATCTATTTAGACCTTCATCACCTTCAAAAGCTCTTGAGCAATCTCCTCTCTTACAAAATGCATCTTGATATCAATATGTAATTCTTTTGTGGTAGACTTGATTTTTAGATAGTTATATAACGCTACTATTGTCGTAGTAGATGATGACAACCTGGTCTTGTACCTTCAACTCTCTGACTAGACCCCAGCCACAAGGCTTCCTTCATTGCTTCTATCACAACAATATAATTTGTTTTAGTGGTTGACAAAGTTGTTACCTTCTATATATTGGCCTTCTAGTTGATTGCAATACCATAAGCACATAACCTGTGAAAGATTTTCTAGGGAGTGAACGAAACCTCTATGGGACCATCTCAAGTATATCTTCTAGCTCCACCATAAAGTAAAACACTTTCAAGCGATCCCTTCAAATAACAAAGAATCCACTTAAGAGCTTGTTAATGAGCTCACACATGAACGTGCTTGCAAGATTCACAACATGGGCTATGTCAAGGCGAGTGCAAACCATTGCTACATCACAAAACCAATGATCCATATACTTCTGTTCGTTCATTGTCTTAGGAGACCGAGTGCACACAAGTTTCAAGTTTGTCATCCCAAACTTGTCAAGGATTTTTGTGAGGTAGGTCTCCTCAGACACATATAGATGCTTGAAATTGTGATGCTTGAAATTGTATCGTCTAGTGATCTCAATCCCTAGTATCTTCCTAACAGCTTTTAAATCCTACATAACAAATTCCTATTTAGCTCAACCTTAAACTTGAATGGCATCAAGAATTCTATGAAGCGATCTTTAACTAGAAACTTGAAGTAGACGCAAGTTTCGTATTTGCTACACTCAAAACCAACATTAGCAATGAGCTTATCAAACCGCTTGTTCCATTGCCTGGAGGATTGTTTCAAACCATACAAAGATTTGTTTACTTTACAAATATAATCCTTGTCTCCTATCTCAAATCCTTCTGGTTGTTTCATATAGATGGTCTCTTCTAAGTACCCATATAGAAATTCAGCTCTAACGTCTATCTATTTTAGCTCAAGGTTAAGCTTAGCAACCATGGCTAATAGTATTTGGATGGATTTCAAGTAAATCTCTCAGCTCCATTATGCTGACGGTACTTAATGGTTTCAACTCCATTTATCTTACAGGACTTGTTATCATCAAGGAGAACTAAACCGCCTTCAAGTTTTGTAAACTCCTAGAATCATAGACAGTTAGGTTTCATATGGAATGAGTATCCTGAGCCCATTATCCATTCACAATCATCAGTATTGCACAACACCGTTTGATGATTTATAACCGTTTTCTACGAGAGTTGTTTCACATACATGGACAATTTGTCTTGACCAGATTGTCTATTAGACCCAGACGGTCTATCAAATCTTTTAGCCTTCTTTTGTCTTTGTTGACAACTCTATGATGTGATCATTATTCTTGCAATGATAGCATCTGATAGACAATACAACTCCCCTTTCATGAGTATTTGACTTTGACCTCCTTCTAACTCCTTTATTATCTTTGGTAGACGATTTTGTCCTTGTTTTGAGGCTATGTCCAACATTGGACGCTTTTACTATAAATATCTTATTTTGAGCTCAATGCAGCCTGAACCTACTTAAGAGAGAGATTCTCTCTTCCATACAACATTGTTTCCTTGAAATCATCATGCTCTTTAGGCGAAGAACAAAGCCAACAATGCATAATCCTCATCATCAATTTGAATGTCGATATTCTTCAAATCAATAATTAGCTTGTTGAATTCATCCAATTGTTCACTAATTGCCTACTCATCTTATGTGCGTACAACACTTAATTCATTTACAAATGGTTAACTATAGACTTCGTCATTTACAAGCTCTTAAGCTTTGTTCATAGTCCCACTGCGTCTCCTTCAATAATATACTTGCCTCAACTCCTTTTTATCCAAGAGGAGAACAATCGTGCTATGTGTCTTCTCCAACAACAATTTCTTGTCCTTGTCTGTAATGGTTACATCAAGCTTGGTGAACCTTCGAGGAGGTCTTGTTGAACTAAAAGAGCGCACATCTTCAATCCCTCTGAAATCATTCAACCCAGTGATTTTCAACCTACTTTGCGATTGAACTCCACATTCATTCTTACCTTTTTTGTTGTGAAATAGTTCAAACAAACTAACTCTAGATAGTTTACCATGCAAACAATGAAATGATAATAGAGAAACTAGAAACAAAGTAAATGAAAGAAGGACAAGGAAGAATCACACAAAAATAACGTGATTGAGCATAAGTCTTAATGAAATATGCCATCAACAAAATTCACTATCAAACAAAGATTACAAAAGTTTCTCTCAATAAACTCTACTAGCAGTTTTCTATTTATATGGTTCAATAGCTACTCTCTACTAACAAAATTGTTAATAAAAGGTCCTACTTATTAAACATAACAATTGTAACTAATTTTCGTAAATCACACCTAAATTAGTAAAAAAATACGTAGATAGTGTTTCCACTACTGAGCTTGAAATGTCACTCTTAAGGAGGACTCTTCAAATGATACCAGTAAAGAGGAAGTTAAGGTTTGATGCCACTGGATGTTCTAGTATAAGACAAATGTTTTGATGAAGACATACGCACTCGAACGATTTGGAGCAGTCAGACGATCTAGAAATCCTAACAAAATTTTATTGAACCAATCTCATATTTTATAATACATAAGTGAAGTTTCATCAGTGTACATCAATATTACTAATAGTAACAAGTTTATATTTATAATAGAAAAGAAAATGACATTTTTGAGGTTTTATTTTTATCGGTAGGAAAAGGTTAAAATGATAATGTATTAACTACTCTTACGACGGTTTTTCTTTAGGCCGGTTTTGTTTATTTGAACTGTTCACCTGAATGATTTATTGGTTTTTTGGTCCAGTTTTCCTAAGACGAGTATAACTGTCCCTGTGGACTTTGATATGTCAAGTTTCGATCTTCCTTGTCTTTTTATTTTTAATTTAAAAAGAAAAAATTAACTCATAATTTTACTAGTAGTAAGGTTTCCTTTTTCTATCTTTTAATTCAACTTTATTTTTTCGGAAGTGCATGCCAGCTTTATATTATTCAATTTGTAGCTGTGAATGAGATTTAAGGAAATCGTGCTGTCCCCTATATAATTGAAAAAATATAATGATCTTTTCATGTGTTAGGATCTGTTATCATATATTGCTCTGTGCCTTGTGATTGTTGAGTGTATGAAGTCAAAGCCATAACTTGGTCATTATTGAATTTTCTTCCACTGCTTTCCACTCAATGATCTTTTGATTTACGTCCTCAACCCTTTCATGAAAGGTAACAAAACAAATATTGAGATATTACTTATCTGCAGGGTTGGATTTGGGAACCAGAAGATAAACAGTCATGTAGATTGGACACTTGGATCCTTCATAATTGAAACAATGGGAGAACCCCTTGAATTGGAACATATAGATACAGGGATGATCGTAGGGAATGAATCAGTCACGTATTTTTCATTATTTGCATTCCTTTTCTTAATGATACTTGCTGCATTCTTTGTTATGCAATGGAGAAAGCCACAATTGAAGACGGTATATGACCTTGAGAAGGGACACTATATTGTTACAAGAATACGCAGGTGATATTATCGTCTGCCTACAATTTGTTGGGTTCAGTTTTCCTCATTTGTCAAGAGCATGCAAAACTATGTGCTTTTCATGTTCATCCAAAATATCTCAGAAAGTCGAAGCTCCAGAGCAACAATGAAGTTTACTTAGCAGATTACAGCCCTGGATATGATGCAGAAAGGACCATTGTCTGGAATATGTGGAGCTAGTTCATTGAGTTTTGGCTGTTTCATAATTGTAATTTTTTTTTCTCCTTTTGTTTTTACCTTCCAGATGTGGGAGAGGGAAGGTGAAAGAGATGCCTTAAAATCTGGCACTTTATATTTTGTAATCAACTGGGATGTGCAGGTAGATGGATGGTTACGATCAGATTCTCAATTAGATAGTTAATTATATTTTATCTAGTATATGAATACTCTTATACTAATTCTAATTGCTTGTTATTAACAATTTCGTCAAATTTATCTTATATTGAATCTTAATTGAGTTTCGGTGTTGCTCTTTCCATATTTTTGTTCAGGGACAAGGGGCCTTTAGATATTATCATTGTAAGGCAATTGCTTCCTGCCTACATTTGCTTCCAGCACCCAATCATTTTTTTTTTAAATTACAGTGTTATCCTTGACAGTTTATTGAAAGGAAGGAGGTGGGTGCTTTGGCTGAATTATTCCAACTTCATAGGTGGCACGGTGCATGTTTCTCTGGTGAGGGCTGCTGTTGGCGATTGGAAGTAAGTGATGGTAAGTGGGTTTTGGTTTAGGGTTTTTATTTAGTATAGCGGGGTGCAGAGGTGGGAGAAGCGTTTTTCGGAAATTGGGTTCCGAAAAACGTTTTCAGAAAATGAATTTCGTAAGCTTATGGGAGTATAAGAAATGAGTTAGGAAAACGAAATCTATAGTGCTCTTTTTTGTTATTATGGAAAAAGCTTTTCGGAAGGGTGGGTGTTTTGATTTTGTCTTACACAAATCGAATTTTGGAAAGCAAAAACTTTTGTAAAACGAATATTTCGAAGTGCTATTTTAAGCTTTTGAAAAATGAATTTCAGAATTCAATAATGGCTACCAAAATTGTTTTTCGAAAGGAAAAATTATATTTTGGAATTCGTTTTTTGGAAGAATTTTTTGCATTTCGGAATTCGTTTTCTGGAAGTTATTATTGAGTTTCAGAATTTGTTTTTTGAAATTACATATTTATATTCCGAATATAGTTTTTCCTAATAGCCTGTTTCTTCAGGAATGACATGCGTTTACCATTGATTGCAATGTCTATGCAATTCTCCAATAAATGTCTTAAAAAAAAGAAATATTTATCATTAATATAAATAAATATAATATTTTTAATAAGTATAAATAACTAATCATAGCAGTTGGCTGATCATGCTATACGTTACCATAGTGTGTCTGATTGTCATGAACATCTGCACCTCTCATCGAGGCTATGACATGAGAATGGTCGTGCTCAGCCATCTGAATGATATACAAATGTGATACTAACCAAAATCACTCTATATATCTTGGAATGCGTTGTCTTGGATGATGCGCGACTATCACATCTTAAACAACAAAAGTATTATATTGTAGCCAGAGATGGTCCACTTCCTCAGTGAATTGATTGCCCTCAAGGTGAACCATTGGGTGGGGGTAGGGGAATCATCTAAATAAATCAAAATTGGTGAAGAACACGCTCAGGCAAGTGCAACTGTCTCCATATAGCCAATCTAATGAAGTTCGATAATAGTGAGATCCATTCAAATGGACACGATTCCTGCTCCTCGTATGGTGTAAACCGAATACCAAATAAACCAGTATTATCCAACTAAAATTGAACAACAACAATGAAAGACAATTTATCAACATGATAACATAGGCACCTAGGCTACTCTTCAGTGTAATTTGCATGCAAACATTTATTACCTATATTTGGGAAATGCTCTTATATTAAAGCCTACTATATCATCAAATTAAACCCAACTAAAACAAATATAACAAAATTAAAGGATAATCAAACTAATCGGTAACAATGTCGCATACCTAGCTAGCTGCTTTGTAGATGCATAACTAGCATCGCCCATTTATGAGTCAACACAATTGTTGCCCATGAATATCCAATACCCCTTAAATCAAGAAAAAGAATCCAAGTAATTGACATTCACGGAGGCCGGACTCTTATTTGCAAATATAGTGCCTCTAACTTGGTGGAGCAAATAAGTTCTAGCAGTTACTGTTCATTTCCTGTTACTACATGCATCCTCATACCCTTATCTCAATCAGCTCAATCGAACATGGCTACCCCTACAATGGGTTGTGTTTGTGGCCACATCAGCACGGTCAACATGAAGGGACTTAACAAATACATTGATATTGACCCACAATTGGGGAGTGCAACAAAATAGACACATCATCTAATGTGATGGTCATCTCCCAATAGTCAGGTGAAAGGAGTTTGTTTTAGGATGTCATCTCTCTACATCCTATTAGGCCACTTAATCAAGACAACTCAACCGTCGCTTCAATTCTTTCATGAGGTAGTCTAAACTTACTCTTTTTTTTTTTCATGAGAAACCAATTTAAGCTCACAGTGATTCTACAACAACCAATGCATTTTAATTAATACAATAACCAAAAACCAAATATTAATTCCAATATTTGAATATTAAATCGTATAAATAACTTAACACGTCACTCCACAATTGCATAGCCACACAATCTTTATAATTTACCAATAATGACCTATGTTATGGTCCTCTAGGATATCCTTTAGGCTATAGGATGTTAACTTCTTCACTAACATTGCCTCCAATATCGTTCTCTTTAATAATGTTTGAAGCCCTATCTTGCTCTCTACTTCTTACAAATATAGTTGGGCATATGCCATCAGTCTGAGGTCCTCCACCTCGAGTCCTCACCATTATCTTGTTCATTTAATATCGGTCACCTTATATCTTCACATCAAATCCAACCACAAAATTCATTTTTCAAAATCTTTTTCGGAACATGTTTTCAAAAATGCTTTTTCTTAACATGTTTTTGAAAAATGTTTTTCGGAAAACATTTTCATAAAGCTTTTTTTGAAAGTTATGAAAAACCATTCTCAAAAACACGTATAGGAAAAACATTTTTCATAATTATAAAGAAATTTGAGAAAAAAATAATGCTTTTGGGAATGGATTTATGAAAATTTTTTGAAATTCGCTTTTCGAAATGAAAAAAAAAAAGAATCACAGTACGTAACACTATTTTGCGATTCCACACTAGCACCACTCAAAAACCACTCAAATTACTCTCTAAAATTGTTGCAGCACAACCCTATACTCACTTACACATTACAATCAAAACATTGTAACCCAATAGTTTTCCTACAAACATTAAAATCATCAACAATGAAGATTTATCTCTACCACCCAAACACAGAGTGATTGATGAAGCTTTGCAACACCCTCTTCTGCTGTTGACACCTCCGCAACACCTCCCATAACTAAAAACCGGTATCCCCTTAATGCCTTTTTGTCTTCACTAGCAGGGGCACACTAGTCCTTTCACATCTTTGGTAGGATGCAAGAAGCAATTGCCTCATTATAAATGTGAACGTGGAAAGCATTTGTTTTGCTTTGATAAAATACTAGTGAAACTCCTCACAAAATGCTTTGTAAACTTAGAAATAAGTGGCTAAATTGTATGCAGATGTTGAGGAATATCTCACATTTACAAAGAAGTAAACAAATGTGTTCATTGTTGACTCATCTCGAATATTATGGATGTCTTTGGGCTAAGGTAGGAATTCACATCTTTGGGTGAAAGCAAAAATGAGTGTTTTTGGGCCAATGAGAAGGCATTCATATATCTGGAAATTGCTTCTTGCACCGCCACATTTGCTTCCTGCACCCATCAAAGTTGTCAAATGATTGGTATATCATGTTAGAGAAGACAAAAGGGATTAGGGTTTCTTAGGGTAGCCACTTGTTTTGAGTTATGGAAGGTATTGCAAGGTGGAGGAGTGTGATTGGGGGCCTTCATTAATCAATTTTCGTTTGGGTGGTGGAGGTATGTTTTGATCTTCAATGTTGGTTGTTTTGATGTGTGTAGAGGAATTATTGGGTTAGATTGTTTTGATTATAATGTGCCGTTGAGTATAGGGGTGTGCTGTGGGGGGTTTTTGGGAGCATTTTCGGTGGTTTGTGGTGGGTTTTGGGTGTGGTGTTGGTGTGGAATCACACAAGCTTTATCTGCCGTCGTCGATTTTTTTTTCTTTGCTTCCAAAAAGCGGATTCTGGAAGATTTTTAGAAAATTGTTTTTAGATTATGTTTCCAAAACATGATTTCAGAAAACATCTTTCAAAATAAATTTCTGAAAAGCATTTTTTGAAAACATGTTTTGGAAAACTAATTTCGAAAACATGTTCTGGAAAAGTAATTTTGGAAATATATTAAACTTATTATGCATTTTGTTGGTTGGATTTGGTGTGAAGAAACATCACTAATGTTAAATGAACAGGATGATGGTGAGGACTAGAGGTAGAGGATCTCAAACGGATTGTATACACTTTGTTAGCACCAGTGGATAACTAATTGTATTTGATGAAGCCAACCATGTATGAAGAAGTTCAAGACCTATGATCATATGTGAAATGCATGAAGATTCATGAAGATTTGAAGCTTGGTCTATAACTTAGGAATGTGGTTGAGGCAAGTATGATTCAACTTAGCATGATGTGCAT
>Ga0099824_1001137_pt1:0-35000 | contig 36269 bp, 17 predicted proteins | sample SiratrowhiteBW_FD_76837 | JGI IMG/M metagenome (GOLD analysis project Ga0099824, IMG submission 76837) | Root nodule microbial communities of legume samples collected from California, USA - Siratro white BW | ecosystem: Host-associated > Plants > Roots > Nodule | place: USA: California... | reverse complement strand
CAAATATTTCCCTTTTATAATTTCAAATATTAACAATTGTAAAATATGGTCTTTGGACTTTGGACATACTTCACAGTGATTGCACCTGCTTATGAACAAGTATATATACTTGTCTTATACTTGTCTAGGTCCTGGCTCGTAAAAAAATAGTTAGAAACTGATTGAACCTAGCTGATAGACACAATTAGATCCGAAAGGGTCAATTAATTATATGTTGGATCAGCTCATTAATGCAACAGAGGAAAAAGTATCTTTTTTATATCACCATAAAAATATGAAGAGATTTAATGAGTTTCCTGAGAGATGTTCCTGTTATAGACCTAACAACACATCTAGAAATAGGCTGAATAGGGCCTTGGTATTGGATGAATGGATGACAGGTTGACGAGGTACTAAGCAGTATAATCTAAGTAGACAACTATCAGAACATTGTGTCTTGGTTATTAAGATTGCGATAGTTGATTGGGACCTAAACCTTGTATAACTTTTGTATGTGTGGCAACAAGGGGATGAATTTAAGGATGTAGTGAAACAGCTTTGGGGTATACCCTTAGTGGTAAAACCAATTTGAAAAAATTGAATGAAAAGCTTAAAAAGTTAAAGTGAGGTTTAAAACAGTGGAGTAAGGAGACATTTGACAACACAAAGATTAAAAATAGTAGATAACCCATGAGATTGAGGCCATTGATCAAATTGATGACGAAGGAAACTTAGATGAGAGTATGATATCGAGGCGTATGTTCTTACTTGGTGAACTTAGAACCATTATGGAAAAAAGATGTCAATGTTAAATCAAAAGTCGCGAGTAGTATGATTGGAGAAGGAGGATACAAATTCAAATTTCTATTCACACTAGATTGAAATGGAGAAGGGTAAGTAACGAACTCAAAGGATTAGAAATTGGAGGAGTATGGTGTGAGGAATCACAAAGTGACAAAGTGTCAAATTGGATGATAAAAAATATTTTGAGTACAGATTCCTAACATAACCCAAGGTAGGACTTAATTTGGATGGTGTGCACTTTATAACTATATCAGAAGCTGATAACCATGGGTTATGTAGTGAGTTTTCAAAGAAGGAAATACTACAAGCAGTTAACCAGTGTAGGAGTGCCAAAAGCTCATGTCCTTATGGATATAATTTTTATTTTATTAAAAATAATTAATTGGAATGTATTGAAAGATGAGATCATTTGTGTAATAAAAGTGTTCCATGATTCAGGTTATATTCTTAGAAGGTGCAATGCTTCCGTCATCACCTTAGTGCCTAAGAAGCAAAATCCATTAACTCTAAATGAATTTTGACCTATATTCCTAGTTGGATGTATGTATAAAACGATATCTAAGACCCTGGCTAATAGACTCAAGGGTGTCTTGACAAAAGTAATTGATATTAGTCTGTCTGCATGTCTGCATTTCTTAGTGGGCGAAGATTGACCGATTAATATTAGTCCGTCTGCATGTCTAGGATGTTTGTATGGTTTAATAGGTTTAGACTATGGATGCAGGCAGAGCACGGATTGAGATGTAACGGAGAAGATTGTGTTTGCTAGCATTTTCAGCCTTAATTGAATACACAAGATCTTACCTTCATTAGCAAAAGTTTGAACTCCTGGACCAAAGAAGAAGCTACACAACAGTAGTAAAATTTCTTGGTTGCAAGTGTTATAGATGATTAAGGAATGGAACATCAACTACAACTTGGAAGAGAATAGAGCACTGGATGTCAACACTGGGAGATGCATACTTCTTCATATATTGAAAATATTTTGGCTGGATACATGACTATTTTCATGTTGGAAGTTTTTTTGTTGTAGTTGTATACTCACTCAACTTGTATACAGGTTGAAACATCTCTTAAATATTTTATGTTATTTAATTTATTGTTCGCTGTCAAAAAAAAATATAAGAATATAAAATATATGAGGATACCTCAATTCATTATAAAATATATAAGGCTACCTCAATCTATTTAGAAGTGTTTTCCTACTTATTTGCAAAATATAAGTACAAAAGAGTAAACATTACAAGAAAATTAACATTTAGCATCAATAAAAAGTTGATACTACCAACTATAATCCAATAATAATAAGTAAATAATGTCAGATTTATGTTGCACATATAATGAAGTCTATAATTATAAACATTAACTTAGTAATGTCAATTTTTAAAGGTTGATTCTATCTAGCATTAGCTAAACCAACTATTTCATCACTAATTTTTAAATTGATTTTTTATTATAATAGTTTAATATTAGCCAAATCGACGAAAGGTTTTATTAAAATTAATTTAATTTAGTGTCATCAACACTAAAGAAAATAAGTATAAGGAATTTATATAAAAAAATGAAAGAAAAAATTATAAATAAAGAGATTTATCATATTTGAATATGGATCTTTGGATTAAAAGTAATATACAATTTTTGTTTGTTATATAAAGACGCACAAATTCTTAAGATATAAATTAAGGTTGATTTAATCAACTCTAACTTAAATTAATAAATAATCTTAGTGTTTATCTAGTTAATACTAACCTAAATAAATATAAATATTAAAAAAATAATATTAGTATTAACTAGATTGATTATAATCTTATTTATTTTTAATATTTATTTTAGTTATAGTAATAATTAAGTCCACATTAATATAATACTAACATAAATATTTGTACTTATTAAAAAATTAAAAATATTTAATAAATACTTAAAGTTGACTAAGCCAACTTTATTAATGTTCAATATTAGATGAACTTTATTAGTATGATGACCTAAACCGATGTTAATTCAACATTAAATTAAATATTTTTGTTTATTAGTGTCAACTTAACCTATCAACGTATATGTTTTATATTATAGAAAATTAAATTTAAAAATAATTTTGTATTTTTTAATTTTTTGTAAAATAATTAACCTTCTATATAGTTTTAGAGTTAATTAATAACTGTAATAACATAGTATTTTGATTGATGCTGTAATTTAAAAAATAAGTAAATATTTTCTTATAGTAAATATTGATGTTTGCTAATAAGAGAGATTCGGCTATTCGGTAATGCTAGCCAACAAATAAAATTATTTAAACATGAACGAAGTGATTAAACGTTCCAAGAATTCCAATTGTTCTTTTATCATAATATTTTATCAGTTAAAAACAAACTTAAAGCTGCGCTTTCTTCTAAATTACCTAATATAACCATTAAGATGAGCAAGAGTAGCAGAACTTTTCTAAATTAGCCTAATGTAACCATGAAGATAAACTAAGTCATTGTAAATCAGCTAATTAAAGTCCAAATAACTTGTAGACAATTATTAAGTAGAAAAACATGGTAAAGATCTATAGTTAATTAGCTACATAAATAGGTCTTAGTGTTTTAAAAATACACAACCCATCATCTCTAAAACAATTGCTGCATTCAAAATCACAAGGACATTGTTAATATTATTTTTAGTACTGTTTTTATTTTTATTCCTTTACTATTGTCCTAAAAGGAACTAGTTAAAACTTTTTTAAGAAAATAAAAGAAAAGTAGAGAAGACAAATTGATAAACATTATGAGAAAATTGAATTATCTTGAAAAGTAGTGTCACGTAAAATAAACTAAACTTATGAACTTTCATTTATAATTTAAAATAGAACCAATATATTGTCTTACATACCACAATAACTGTTACTGCACATATTGAAAACAACAATAAATATTCTATTTTTTCAAATATTGTTATTGAAATAGTGTTACTCTTTCTATATATTTATTTGTATGTTAATTTGAATAAGAAAGAGGAAACAATCAATTTTAAAACATATTATGAAAAAAAAAAAATTCTTTTGGAATATATACAGCAGGAGTTATAATAATATGTAGATGAGTTTTGGCAGGTACAGCCACTGTACTATCCACTCCTAATAAACATGATTTACTAAACTATATATCAGTTTTTTGGGTATAACTGTCAAAAGGGAAAGACTCTTCATTAGAACTGCTATAATCTGAATACTCATAGTTCTATAATATTGATGTCCAATAGCTTTGATAGTAATGGCTATATTTACTACTAAACCTCATCAATTAATATAACATCAACTAAATTAAAACTTTTTTATATTTTTTTTTACAATAAAAAATATATTAAAACTTTTTTATATAGCCAATCATTTTGGAATGGAGGGAGAAGAAAGAATGGCTCAAATTATAGATCAATAGTTTAGGTTTGTTGATTTTGTTTATTATCTTCCTAGGTCAAACCCCCTTCATCTATATGTTATAAAAAGAAACAGACTATCAATTAATTAATATGACGGTTCTTATAATTGCGGTCTGACCGAATTGCAACTTCAATATTGTTGTTGTATTTCGACTTTTTCACAAGAAAAAGTCAGATTCTAATTTCAATCTTCCATTCTAACTTCTAAATCTGCATTTGAATTATAGTTAAAAGGTTCAGCTAAGTTAAATACAAATTGGTTTATATTTAGCTGCTTTTGCAATAAAAGTACTCTTATCAAAATGAAAACATGTTTGAAAATTAAAGAAAGAGGGATTGTTTGCATAACGGAAAAACAACACACACCCTTTTCATTCAACTCCCTTTAGTACAAAATTCATGAACAGAAAAAACACAGATATAAAAGAAATAATTGGGAGATATTACAGGAGGATCTATAACTATTCATTATATTAATATCTTTTGGATGAAAACTTTAAAACATTTGACCTAAAAATATGTTCTATTATTTTTTGGTTTCCTAGTTTTAACTAAAAGATAATTGGCCTATTTGTTTAATATTTTAGAGAAATTGTGTTCTTAATAAAATAATTAATTATTATAATTTTTTACATATTAAAGAAGATTATTGAAAAACGAACAGAAGTAGAAAAAATAAACAGTGCTATTTCTTACGAAAACAAATTTTGTAAAATCACTTAAAAGAACTTTTTTTACCAAAAGAAACTATGTATTATGTTTTGTTTAAAAATCATTTTTTAACGTAAGCACATACATATTTAATAACTTAAGCTATAAATATACTAGTAATATCCGATGAATTAAACTTTAAATATTGAGTGAATCAATCACAAGTAGTGAAGCAGTCATTTGTAAAGAGTTAATGAAATGATATCTGTTTAGGTTAATCAGAAACACTTAATCCTGATAAGACTTAAATAAATGATAATGACAGAAATAAAAATTCGCCGTATAAGACAATAATATTGTGATTATCGCCAATAAAATTTGATGTGATTAAACAACATAGATGATTGATTCTGTTTCATTTGTGTATAGCGACGTGTACCTTCGGTTCAAACCACAGGGTAATATTTTTTTTTTTCTTTTCTAAATCAGAATTAAAAGCAATGCTACTGTTATTACGATAATGGAAAGAAAAAACTCAAATCATATTACCTCCATGTCTTGAATTTTGAAGCACTGGCAAGTTCCACAGATCTGATGAATTTGTTCGTCTCTTGTTCATAGCTGAGACCGTCGTTGAAAAGAGAAAGCGGTCATAAAAAGCAAAAGGGTATTTGTGAAAGATCTGAGAATTGATGAAGCACAACATCTTCTGCAAACAAAGTTGAAGGAGTTAGTTCTGAAACTTGCGTCTTCTGATAAGTGCTTCTGTGCCTTTCTGCAATCACAACATTACCAACCATCCATAAACCAGAATTTGTTTACTATTTTTTTCTCTCTAATAGTATTTTGTTTTTATTTCCTTTTTTGGAGTGAACAAGGTGCAGCCCACGACCTGCAATAAACAAATAGCAATTAGCACATGATAAACTTTTTTTAATTCGGAATCTCGAGACAAGTTCATTGACAAATGCAAGTGCTAAGACCAACTTTCCCACACTCCAAGACGTTGTGTGCACAAGGTCACAAACACAACCAATGAAGGTCCACCACTTATATGCACCGTGACGTCATAACTATTGCGTAAGGGTTTCTAACTCTGTCGTCACACAATTAATTACTTAATTAAATAGTATGATATTGTGGACTCGGTCACTAGGGCTAACTAGGATTATGAAATTGTACTTAAATTGGATTGAAAGTGATAAAGGATTGAAAGTCCACAAAAGGGAAGAATATTTATGGAAAACTAAAATTTTTCTTTGTTAAAGTTTTTTTAGCTAATATATGAAGAAAGTTGGCTTCTTTCTTATATAATAATTACTTTAATAAATTATAATTAAGTAAAATATAAAAAACATTTATTTTTATTTTAAGATAATAAATAATTTAAAAATATACATAGTAATTAAATTTATAATAAATAAATTCAATAAAATTATAAAATAATAATAATTAAAATAAGATAATTATAAATTATTAATAATATTAATATTCAAAAATAATAATAATAATTATAATGATAAAAATAATAAAATGATAATAATAATAATAATAATAATAATAATAAAATTATAATTACAATAATAATCAAAATAATTTTATAAAATAAAAATGCTATTAATAATAATAACTTAATTTTTTATTTTAATTTTAATTTTAAAATAGTTTATACTTTTTATAATTTCACCAACTAAAATAATAATTTATCAATCACACTTAGAAAAATTAATTATATTTAATTTTAAATTAATTTTAATTATAATTTCATTCGTTAAAAAATTATTTTATCAACTACATCTATCACATTACTCACAAATTTTTATAAACTTTCTCTTCTTTTCTTACTATTCATCCCTTCATCCAAACAACCAAACTTTCCACGCACTTTCCTTTCAAATATACTCCCTCAAATCCACTCCCTCAATCAAACAAAACATTAGTGTGGAATAGGGTTATACTTTTAAAAGAAGGTAACAAATTTTTAGAATAACTACATTTTCTTTATGGAACATGATTGAAGTTGTATCCGGTTAAATAATTACAGTTAAATGCAGTACTAAGAAGTGACTCCTACTTCGTCTCCCAATGACCTAGTTCCTGTCAAAGGATTAAACACACAAAGAGAAAAATGGGGGCGAGTTGTTGTGAAATAACTAGATTTAATAAAATAAAATATCGAATTAGATTTTCTTAATAGAAATTTAAATTAACCTCAAAGCTTCTTTGCAATCTGAATCAAAAGGATAACCTTATAAATTAGTCTTCCATTAAATTCGAATAAAGCAAACAAAGATTAAACGCAAAACGAAATTAGAAAGGAACGAAATTGAATTGAAACAAAAACAAAATGTAATTGCAGATGAAAGAAAATAAATACAGAACCATTTTTTCCACAGAGAGAATGAATTGAATCCCAAAAGTCGAGTGTGTCCAACTCCTTTGGCTTCACATCCTTTAATAGACTGCTAGACCTAAGTCAGTCGTGAATACTAAACCTAATGGGCCCAAATCTTTCAATTTTGGTCCAATAAATAAAAACTAAAAATAAAAACTGAAAATGAAAACTGATAATGTGGCAGCTCCTGTTCAATTCCATAATTAATATCCAAGCCCAATAAAATTCCAAAGCTGCCCTGAAAATAATAATAAAATTAGCTCAGAAAATTCGAATTAAATAAAATTACAAATTTCTGGTAAATGAAGCCCAAATAGTAAAATAGGGAAAATAATAAGCAGTTAAACACAAATCACTAATAAAAATAGGTACATAAAGACAAGTAAATAGGAAAAAATAATGACTCATCAAAACAGAGTTAGTGTTAGAAAATAGATATATGTTTAGACTCGTTTAACTTAACCATTATTATGAATGAATCTTTTTCTTATAAGAAAAAAGAACTTTACTTCTGATTAAACAAAGAATATATGTTAACACTTATATTTTGGAGTAGTATGTAAAACATAAAAAGCAGAAGTATAGATGGGATCAAGAAGTGTATCTATTTGTATTTATACGAGTATAATTAACTACATTTTCTTAACATATTTTTGTGAGCAAGAATGTCTAAAATATTTCAAAGATAGGGAGTGTTACTACATGGTTGGGCTGCTCGAGTAACCACTGGTCTTCTGTTAACGGGTCTACAGTCTTCACTATGTTTAGGCTTCTATCTGATTAGTCCTTAGTTATCCAAACAAATCCAGTCCTGGGAGGGATCCCTATAAGTACTTCAATGATCAAGTCAGTGCTTAGTTCGAGTAACTCAGAGAATGTGGAATCAAAATTTCATCACCTTTGGCTTGAAGGGGTACCTCTATATTTACATGGTATGTTTGGGCCTTTGGGTCATAGGCCATTTTACCTCTGTAAATGACATGTGTCCAGTAGTGAGAGGTTTCACTAGTTGTTGAGAATTCTGTCCGAGAACCATGTTTAGGTGAGATACTGGTGTGATAGTCGGTTGTCTACCATGGTTGACGGTCGTTCGTATGTCTGTAGTATATAGGCCCCCCAGTTCTCAAGGAGTGAAAGACGACCGAAGAAGACTCACGATCGCTAACCGGACAGGTAGTTGCATTCCAAATACTAGGATGTATTGCATTTAGTGCCAACTTTGCTCGATTTTTTCATCCCTCGAACTACATGCCCTGACACGCGAGGCGTCACCTATTCTGGGTCATTATTGCCACTTTGATCAAACGACTCAGATGAGAAGGTGATACAAATCCTCCTCCCTATCAATAGCGAAGGTATTTCAGCACCCATTCACTACCACCATTCTACTATTGTTATCGATCTATCTTGTTCGCAATCCAAGCATCCATGCAACCTTCATCCTTTTTAAGGTAAATACATGGCTTTCTTCTCACTTAATACTATTTCTTATAAGGCACGGTAGCTTCGGAGGGCGAGAGGTCAGCCCCATTGGCGGGTCTTCAAGCGGTAGTGAGTCGACTAGTTCTAGTTTTGAGTCAGTTGAGTGTGGTCGAGCCATTGTCGATTGTCACGAATGTTGTTGAAGAGGCTGGCAAGGCGGAGCTCCCGAGCAATGACTGGGTCATCTCTGATACTCATACTACGCTGTCTAGATTTAAGACTTCTTCCTCCTTAAAATGTCTTGTCGATGTTGTAGATATTTTAGACCCTTCAATTGTTGATAATGTTTTGTCGCTTCGCCGTTGTTCCTCGACCAACTTAGTTTCCCACGATCGGAGCAATTTAAATAGTGACTTTTCTACTTGTATGCTTGTGTAACAAAGCATGCTCACGTTCGTCTTCCATTCAACAAGTTCCCCATGGGAGTGTTGCGCATCTTGAACGTGGCACCCTCCCAACTCCATCCAAATAGCTGGACATATCTTCGTGCCTTTCGAATGTTAATGTTATAGTAGTTGGTGGTTTGGTTACTCATGTTCATGTTAAACTTCTACATGTCTATGTTTGACATGGAAAATTTGAACTTAACCTATATATGTGGATTATGGAAACTTTAAGGCATTTGGTTGTTTATAACATACACAAAATTAGTTAGTTCCAATTTGGTTTCATGATAACATGTTGTCAAACTCGGTCCATTAGTAAAATCTAGAAGTAAATATACATTTTCTTTGTATTTATGGTTTAATATTCTTTGTTTCCTTCATATATAACTTCTTGAGAAACTATTTTTGTTTTTGTGGTACATATTTTCATTTCTAAATTAATATTTTTGTTTACCTTATCTTACACAAAGTTGAATAGAAATCCTCCTACCCCATCAGATGTGTTCTGTCATACACACTAATGGAAGAAGGACAAAACATGAGTGGATCAAAGATTAACACATGTGGATGTAAGTCAAACAAACGTGATATGTCAATTTGTCTAACACTAGTGTATTTTTTTTATTTTTTCTAGTGTATTACCAATTTTATTTTAATGTTCATAGGCAGAGTTTACTTGTGCATGGGAAGAAGTATCCCAATCAACATCTGCTACAAGAGTGTCTCCACCTAATGAATTACAACTTTGGTATAAAGTTGTTGGAATTAACAAAAGCAAGGTGTATGGACTTAGATCTGAGTCAACCAATGCAATAGGGAGACAATTCTACTAGGATTCTACATCTTCATTTGTGCAGGTCATGAAGGCGGAGATTGAACAATTAGAAAACAAGTTACTTGTAGTTGAAACTAAAAGAGATGAACTTCGTGAAAGAATGGTCAATAATGAGAGACAAATTCAGCAAAATAACAAAATGTTGTATCTCTTGATGGAAAAGATGGATTTTCAACCTCCTGAAATATGAATTGAACTTTATTTATCCTTAAATATGATCTTTTAGTATTATTATATTATGTGCATTGAATCTTAGTTATGTAACACCATTATAAACTTTTTTGGATGATTGAGTTGAAGGATATATCAAATTTGTTCTTTTTATTACTATTGTATTGTTTGCATTGAATCTTATTAAATCTTAATTATGCATCATCATTATTAACTTTTTTGAATGATTGACTAAAGAAAAAAAATATCTATATCAATTTTTTGTTATTATGATGAAATTGTACGAATATTACATTTATCAGGTTTATATTTTTCGAAAAAAAATGAGTGGCAGATTTAGTAACAATTAAAATCAGTCACAGATTCGATCATAGATTCGGTCACAGATTCAGTCACATATTCGGTTACGAATTTGGTCACAAATTCAGTGACAGATTCAATCATAGATTTGGTCACTGATTCAGTCACTATACATCAGTGACGAACAAAATAGTGAACGACGATGTTTGGTCATTAAATCACTCACTGATTTGGTCATTCAGTTACCGATTTTTGCTTACTATTTTTTTTTTCTTATAGTGCAAGGTTATATCAATCCTAATCTTTCCATGAGACTAAGATCCCTCAAGATATGAAGGAAAACTTGCAAGGGTTCACTTTACAATAGTAAAGGATTACAAAGTGTTTTACATAAAAGCCCAGGTACTAAACGCTCTAAGACAAAAGATACTAAATACTTTGTTTGACTTTGTTTTACTATCTCAAAATGTAATTCTTGTATTTTCTTCTATTTGCTTGTTGTTTCTTCATCTTCAACTTGTTTCTCATTGTATAGCTTTATAAAGAAGATTGTTGAAAGCTTGGAACATCAAGAGCTGATGTTGCAAAAATCACATCTCAATAGAACTTCATCTTTTTCGCTGTAGATGATCTATATGGAAACTTTTTATCTAAAATTAAGTCTACACTTCATGAATTAATCTATTAATAGAAACAATTCAAAAGAAATCGAGATAAATCTTAATAAAAGCATATCAATAAAAAAAATTATTTGAAAACTTTCTTTATCAGATATTGTTTTTGAATGTTAGGTTACGTAACATTTCCATACTTATGTATATTTTGAATGTTAATTAGCATAGATGAGATCTTTGTTTTCAAAAATATTTAATTATATTAAACATAATATATAAGAAATTATTCTTTAGACTATGTTTGAAAACTTTTAAGTCTCGTAAAACTTTTAAATGATGGAATCAAACTTTGACTCTAATATCGTCATACTTTTACTTTAATATTAAATCATTTAGGATTAAAACGAGGTCTAATAAAAGAATTGGAGAAAATAAAGATCTCTTGTTAATGAAAAACATAAAATAATGATATGTGTTTCCTGAAGGACCATCTAACGTACAAAAGAATACTAGATTGTTTAATCTTGTTAACACTTTCGCATTCAATGGCAAGTGCACCAATTACTCATGTAGCAAGTAAAAAATATATTATTCTTTCCTAATAAACTTATGCAATACACAACAATATTTACAACACTACAAAAAAAAAACAAAAATTACCGACGAGAAAAATCCATCGGAAATTACCGACGAGAAAAATTATGTCGGTAAATTGATCGTATATAAATTTATCGACGTATATAAATTTCTTAGATAAAGTTTCGTCGATAAAATTTTATCGATAATTTAAATTTTTCTTGTAGTGCAAGTATAATAAAATTAGACCAATGAACAATTTCATAATTTGAGTGGTTTGTGCGAGAAAATAAATTAATCGAAATAAATTAAATATTTTTTTTATAAATTTATAACAATATTTAGATAGCATAATAAGGTTAAGGATTATGATATAAACATTGCTAGGGTTAGTCTTTCACCATACCTCACTCTCGTACATAAAAATAATTTCCTTCTTTGCATAACTAATTTCAATGCAACCCACAAGAATACACAAACCCAAATTCCTTAGGTGAATGAGCCTAAGCTTCTCTGTCAAGCGTCAATTCCTTGGTCAATTATATAGAAAAGACTTGTTTTTGTCACAAGGGTTTAAGAAAAGAGATGAATCATGCTTTATTCCTAGATACAAACTTTCGTTAGATATTTCAATTTAGATTTTGATTACTATTGATATTTTCAAATAACTTTAGAATCAAAGTGTCAAGCCATAACTCAACATAACAGACATTAAGCGTAAAATTAAAATATTGACATTGAAACCCCAACAACAATGCGTTTAGTTCCTCATAGTCATGAGAACCTTAAACATACAAGATGAACAGTGGAAGAAGAAGATGATTACACCATTAAAACCTAAAGTTGTTGTCCAAGAATTACTCTTTCTCTCCTTTAACTCTATGTGTAAACCCTAACACAGGCACTCAATAAATAAACTTTGACGACGTTTGTGCCCGACACAACTTAAGTAGCATCGAGCTTAACTCTTATTGTAGTGGCCTAAGATCCAATGCGCACCCAACTCAACTTCAGTGACGCAGGGCACAACTACGCTAACTTATCTACTTTTCTTTGCATTCCTCCATGGGCCTTTTATCCTTTCTCCTCCTTCATCAGCCTTTTATGTATCCTTTATTCATGGGGTCCAATCTTTTTTCTCTAACTCCAGTGCTTTTTGTTCTCTTTCTAGGTAAAATAAGAAAAATTAGTGTAACTTACCATTCTCAAACACAAGTAATCAACTATTAACAAAAATCTAATAAAATAAGGAAATAAGCAGGGTTCAAGTTTAGAAAGAGTTGATTTCATGGTAAAAATTTGGTCCAAAATATGATAAAAGTAAATGTTATCAATACGTTGAGCATTACTAAACCGTCTAACACATTGAACACTACTAGACTGTCTAATGTGTTTAAACATTTGTTTCTGCACATAAAATCATTTTGTCAACCAACACTTTATAACTTAGAGTGTTTTTTATCATTAAAATAACTTAGATGTTTATGTACATATCAAATGGGGTCGTAGACCATTTAGAGGTGACCAAACCATCTAATACTTTAACATTAAGCAAACAATCCCTTTCTATAAAGCTCACCATTATACCAAGTGTAAAAAGAGGCTTGAGGATGTATCCTTATGGATTCTCTTGATTCATCTTCTAGTAACAGGAAGATCACAAAGAAAGGAAGAACTCTACTTAATCAGATTTGTGGACAAGTAAGTCTATGTTTGTTATTCCTAAAGAGTTTATATAGCAAAGATTTATGGCTCTAAAAGGATTTTCCTAACTGCATTCCATATATGGAATAATGTTTGTGCCACATCATTCTTGTTTGAGAAAAAGAACCAACAGAAATCAGGTTAAGGGAGTTGTCATTCAAAATATAATAATTAGGATATTGTATACCTTTGTTGTGATAATTGTAAATTTTTATGTTTGATAAGATCTTTCCTTTTGTATTGGTTTCAATGTCTTAGTGAGTGCTTTATTGTCTGGTAATGTTTATTGGAGATGAGAGACTTGCTTATTAGGACAAAAATGGAGATTTTCTCCTTAGAAAGGTTAGCTTCAAGACAATTTTCACTCAAGTGAAGATTTTTCATTCAAGAAAAAGTGTTAGTGGTAGTGATGTGACCCAAGACAATGACTTTTTCACTTAAAACGAAGAATGTTTTGCTCAAGCAAAAGTGTTCGTGCTGATGTCACCAAAGGTGGCAATCCTTTCATTCAAGCAAAAGTTCCAATAATGTAAATTCTTGCTCAAAAGAAATTAGCAACAAAATTTCGCTCTAACAACAAATTTTTTGCTTTAGTGGAGAAAATTTTGCTTAAGTGAAAATAAAGTAGGAAACCACCTTACTCTTGGGTTTATTTTCTCTCAAGTGAGAATATCTTAAGTGAAAATTAATCAAATTTGTTGGGTGTTTGTGATATTCTATTGAGAAAGGATTATTGAGTAGTTATGCACTTGTCCTTTAAGGTGAGTAATGTGAGGCGAAGTAGAGTTAGGAGTTGCTGCTCATAATCTACTACTTGTGTGTGAGGCAGAGTAGAGCCTGTGGTTGGTTCTCATAATTTATTGAGACTTGTTGATGAGATGTGGGGTACACGAGGAGGTATGACTGTATTTAGTGTGGTGAGTTATACTAGAATAGATTCAATGATATCCTGGATTTCATTGGTTGTCCTAGTAATGTAGACAAATGTTTCAGGTGCTGAAGAGTCGATTGGAGATACTAGAGGCATACCTTGAGGCTATGGTGAGGTAAACTATATTGAGGTAAGGTGGTTAGGTTGCTACTCTGATTGGGAGTACTAGTATAGTAATCAGTCAGAGTATAACCCATATGTGTTAGTCTCTAAGTTTTGGTCTAGTGACCATGGCTTTTAAAAGTCATATAAATTTCAATATATATAATGTGATTGATGTGAGTATGATAAAATACTTGTGAATTGATAATTAATTAATGATATTTGTATACATGTTTATCTGATAATGTTTTGAATATTTATTCACCCTATGTTTTAATTGTTTGTCTTATTATATCGTATTATATTACATATTACCATATGTTTTAACGAGACAAACGCCTCTTGATCTTAGAAATAAACTAGTGATATTATATATATATATATATATATATATATATATATAATTTTGTATCTTAGAAATAAAATATGATAATATACGTATTTAGTAACCTTACACATTCTCAAGGTTAAAGGCATGATTTGAATTCGAAAAATTGTTAATGCTTGCATTTCTTTGTAAAATGCTTTTTTTTCATCAACAACTTCTATGAATTCAAGAAGAAGAGGGATTTTAGAGTGAGATTTCCTTGCATATTATATTTTAAGCGCAACAGATTTGAAGGTGACAGATTCAAACAATCTAACAGCAGCAAGTTCCTCAATTCACAAATGTTAATGTTATCTTTACACTAATATATAAAGGAATTTTAACAATGTCATTTTTTATAGCTTTATCTTTATTATTTTAGTAATTGTCATTTTTTAATCATTTTAATTTTATTTTGATAATTATTTTTTATTATTTTTCATGTGTACACACTAATTTCTAACACTGCCTACGTTGCTAAATAATTTGGTTCACATACTGATTTAGTTATACTTTAATATTAAGTTCCTGAAAACGTATTATTTTCATTTCTAATATTTGATAAAACGGTGTGATTTTCATCTTTGATTAAGATCTAAAACATGTGAAATAAAGAACTAAAAATATATTATATTGTTAAATATAATGTTTTAAAAAAAATTCTAACGAGTTAAGCAAAATTTTGTTACATTTTCAAGGACAATATTTTCTGATGGTCTTCTTGACTTTTCCAGGTATAAACTAGGTTGTAGTTCTCTACGAAGTTATCGTGTGTAAGTTAGAATATTCCTTAATTATATATAGTTTTTAATATTACTTTTGAATATAGAATAATGATGGTTATGCACTTGAAAGAGACACGATATAACAGGCTATAAGATTTTTAAACAGAATAGAGATATTGGAAACTGATCATTTATTGAAAACCCACTAGTTCCAAGAAGTTTAGACAGCAGGATAAGAAAATGTAATAAAAACGTTGCAAATAATAAAATGTTTCTAACAACTTGGTCATCTATTTCTGGAAAGTACAACAATGTAGACAGTGGCTACTCCATTTATGTCATATCCAGTTCATGGTGTATAAAAGGACTGCAGTGTGAAAAGACTAAATAAGTGACAGAGGGTATACTACTTTTAGTACAACAGAGTCTTATGCACTGGAAATTTGAAAGATTCTGTGGAAGAATGTTCTAGAGAAAGTCAATTTTATATTTCTTTTAAATGATATTTTAGGTTTGATCTAATAATACGAATGTGTTCTGTTCAATTGTAAAGGATTTTATATATATTTTTGTAAATTTTTTGTTACCGATAAATAAAAAATAAAAAATATAGGATTTGTTAGAAGTCAAAGTTTAGTCCATAATCCATATTGCTATTCTAGGTGATCTTATCCATAGCCTTAATAGTTTCATATCAAGAGATGTATATTTAGGCGAGTTTCTTTTAAAAGAATTAAGAAAAATAAAATATTTTTTATAAGTTAAAATTAATTTCTATATAAAACAAAAAAAATAGGAAAAATAAGTGAAAAAAACTTATAAAAAATATCTTATACATAAATTAATTTAACTTATAAAAAGTTATTTTATTTTCTTTGTTTTTCTCTTGTAAAAGTCTTTATAAAGAAATTAATACATTAGAATATTCTAACTATACTAATAGAATAATATTTACTGTATTTTATTAAATAATTATAATTATTTCCATATTAAAAATCTTATTTCTAATGTTATAAATGTGTCTTCATCCTTTCTTCAACTAATATTTTAGTATTTCTTTTTGATATTATGTTATAATCAAAATTTGTTTGACTGAAAATTTATCTAAAGCGATGATAAATAATAATATAGATGATTGTGTTATGGTCAATAAGTTTAAATACATGTACTAAGGCTCCTAAAGTTATTACGGAAATGTTTTGTTATTGGATTGTTAAATGTAACTTGGATATTGTACATGAAAGTTTTAGTTTTGCTATTGTGTTGATATATTTGAGGTGGTTTTTGTCTTATATGTTGGTATTGTGTTTACTTTGATGGTAGAATGGATGAGAGTCATGTTTACTATTGAATGCGATGGCTGAAAAGTAATTTTATATTGATGATCAATAATCGTAAAAATCGTGTGATTGTTCCTTATTTTTATAGAGCTGGTTTAAAATATTATTTAGCTATAAATGTGTTAGATTTTAAAGTCAGACATATGTTTAGAGAAGATAGTAAATATGATTGTAGACTAGCTAGTTTGAGAGTGAATTTAAAAATGATGTAATTGGAATGTTACATATTTATAGTAATATTTTCAAAAAATATGTATATCAAAAATCACTTTAAGATAAAAACAAAATAAAACAAGTTAAAATTTTCTGCTAGCCGCTCATTGGTTTTTGTTAATTTAAGACTTGATTTGTCAGAAAGTTAGATCCGTTTATAAGTTAGCTACTAAATAATTAAGATAGGTTAAGAATTTTATATTGAGGGTCTCTTTCTCTCATTGAGGAGTAATTATTGAGAACCTGCTAATAGGTTTGACTTTATACATATAAATTAAATTCACTATATTAAGAAAGGCTGAATATTTTTAAAAAGTAAGAAATAGTTAAATTTAATCATTTAAAGAATCTTTTAAATTATGATTGAAAATATTCTTATAATATTGATAAAAAAAATATAAAGTTATTATTATATTTAATATTTATTTTAGTATTTTAAATCAAGTCCTTTTAAACATATTCACTTTTAGAAGTTAGATGTTAGCTGATAAAAAATAATCTAATTAGAAGTTGCGCCTAATTAGTGTACCATATCTAAACTATAAATTGTCAAATTTTTGTTTAATCAACAAAGTAATTAACTATGATTAAAATTGATGTAAGTTGTAATTATCAAACCACAAGACATAAAAATGAGTTTTTAAGTTTAAATTTTAGGTTCTCAACCTTTTCGATAGTGAAAACATGATATTTCTAGGTTGCATATGCTAAACAAACTCAATCTTACTTTTAGGAACCAATTACGCTTTAAAGATACGAGTCAATTTAAAATCAATTATAGTACATTGTAGAAACTTACACTATTTATCTTTTATTAGTATAAAAATGATACTTCACGGTAGGATATTACCGCGGTTAATAGTGAACCGTATCGAAAAGAAACGCAGTGACATTTTTGAAATTAAGTGCAACGATACCACCACGGTTGCTGCTAGAATTGCGATGATAAGACACAAAAAACTAAAAAAAAAATACCACCGCGATTGTTCCCAGAACAATGGTGATACGCATAAAATTGGAATTTTAAATTTTTCTGCAGGGACGTACCATCGCGGTTGACGCCATAATCACGATGGTATGTGGATTAAATGAAATGAATAAGTTATTATAAACACGCTATCCATTGTATTTCTTCATCCCTCATCTCTCACTCGCTATAATTACAAACTCTTCCGCCATTAGATCTACCCTTCCTTCCCCTTTTGGCAAAGGTATTCTTTCCACTTTATGTTTTCTTCTCTGCTTACTTCTTTCTTCATTTTCATGGGTGCCCATTCTTAATCATATTTGGTGTCCACTTGTTTTGTGTCCTAAAGGGTTTTATGTTTCTTCTTCCTTATCTCAATGATTGCCTTTTTGTCAGTTCTGTTTAAAAGTTTGAATAAAGGCTTTGGGTGGCTTAAAGTTGTATCATTTGGTTCATCTCTTCATACCCCTTAAGGGAAAATCGATTATAATAATTTGGTTAGGTTCAGCTGATTGAAATTTTGTCTCTAATTTATGATGCAGGGTCTGTTTGTTCCTGGGATTACGTTTTTTCATCTTTAGATCTTGGAGAAGTGGTATTGCTTGCAGAAAATAGACCCTTGGAAGGAAAAGAAAAAGTTTAGATCTTTGCAATGTAAGAAAAAGCCAGAGAAGCAAAAAAGATATCCGAATTGGAGTTGAGTTGTATTGCAAGCTGCCTTCTTGATGATTTACGATCAATTAAACCCTTAGTATGGATACAACTGCTGGCTATTAAGTAGGTTTGAGGCTGAATTGAGTAGTTTTGGGGTAGGAGGGAATAGCTGCTACTATTTAAAAAAAAATGACTTTACCACCGCGGTTGTAGTGAAAACCGTGGTGGTATTGGACATACCATCGCGATTGTTATACAACTACGGTGGTAGCTTCGTACTTTTTATCGTGGTTAAATCTATCGCGATTCCAGAACCGCAGTTGTAAGCTTTGTAGAACTGCAGTTAAATATGTTTTTTTTTACTAGTGTTTAAAAGTTTAAGGAATGGTATGACCAAAACCAAAAGCTTGACAAATAAAGAAGAGTCACACTTCAACTAAAACTTTTAAAATCCTTCAATTGAGCATATTCAATAGCAAAAATGACACTCATGACTTAAACATAGCTAGCATGTTAAATGTCCAAAAAAATAAAAAAGCTACCGACATATTCTCCATGACGACCTTTGAAAATACTTTCACAAACTGCAAAATCAAAAGTCCTTCTAGCAACTCAATCATAATTAACTTTAATCCAACCAACTTAAGAAAGTGCAAAAAAAACTTACAGACAAAACCTTTCCAATTCTAGTTCTAATATTAAATTATTTTAAAATAGAAAAATCTGAAATCTAATTAACCATTTTGCTAAAAGAAATCCCTCCAATCTGGAAAGGTTATATTTAGGGGCACGAATTTTAAAAAAACATCCTTAAACTTAGATTTGCGAGAAGGGCTTTGAGTTCAGAAAACTAAAAAAAGCATATTGAAAGTAAGAATAATCCTAAAATGGGTGCATAAAATAAAATACAGAAGACTCGTAAGAATGTCCAGCAATTAAGATGAAGTTGGACAGACACCATATTGGCTATCGTCAGGACTTCCTTCTCAAAGGAGTCCAAGGGCAAGCTAACACCTAATTTAGAAGATAGTGTTGTATAAGAAGCAGAACTTGCCTCCTCATCTGTATCATTTTTTACAAATGCGCTTGTTTGGCTCACAAGCTTAAAACCTCTACGTCTAGCTCATTAGTCTTACTACTAGACTGTGTATTGCAGAAAGATTTGATTTTTCTCACTGTGGTATACATGGTGGTTTCCCTAATGAGTTCTAGCTTGGCCCAAGGGTAAGAAGCAAGGCAATTTGCCATGGAAGTTTCTCAAAGAACAGAAAGATAAGCAGCAAAACTCAAAATAGCAAAACTCAAAAGATAGCAAACCTTAAGTTACTACAAGCACTCAAAGAACTCAACAAAGCATAAACGAGAAAATAAAGGGCACGCTGATACAATCAAACCCAAATCAAATACACAATGAAGGAAAATAAGGGAAGGATACTTAGATCAAGAAAGCAAGTCCATATGCCTGAGGGGTGTAAGGAAGGCCCATGGGTGTATTAATAAATTGAAGGGTGTGACGTAGAATATGAAAGGCTGCGAAGGGAGTGAAGATGAAGAAGGCTCTAAAATAATTCCAGTGGAAATTTTTGCTATTGCTCTTGATATCCAATCTATTGATAAGGCTTTTCATTGTTTTGAAACTCAAGGTGTTGTGATCCACCCCGGATTTAGGGCGAATAGTCCATATTCGGTTAATTTAAGAGTGCCTTATTTCAGTCATAGATAACGTTGCTAAATTCAATTCACATGTCATACATGATCTTTAAGATAATATACTAAGACAAATCCCTACGAATTCACTTATATATTTAACCATTTAAAGATTAAAAAAAAAACTTAAATTATGGTAAATAAAATAAATAAGAACCATATTCTCGACTTAGTATAAGGGACACTATATAACAAGATATACCATGAGATTAAGACAGAGAATAAAAGTAAAAAAGAAAAAGAAAAAGCTCTCATTAAAAAAACTAACTATTGCTGGAACAATTACAATAAAGAATTTCATTTCACTCCGATAATCAATATTTTAGCGTCTTCTTTTTCTATTTCATTAGGACTTCCACCATAGTATTTCTTTTGATTTGCAGCATTCCTTCCGAAACTCCTTGTAGCCAACAGTTTATGACTCTGCCCATTCCAGCTCCTTCTCCTTCAACATTACTGCAAAATCTTATTTGAAATTAAATTCTTTGAGAAAATAAACTATTCCAAAATTCAGTTTTAGTAATAATTAATAATGCATATAAATAGTACCAGCAATTAGCTAATGACCAACTTATTCATAACCAGTAAAAGTATTACCAATATATAATATCAGTTAATGATGAAGATCTGTTGAATTGATAAAGACACTAAAACTAATTTTATGAGCACTTTTAGTGGCCATTTCACTAATAATTTTTTAATTTTCTTTTTCTCCCCAATTTAGTTATTTTCAAGTATTGTAGATAACAGATTAAAATAATATGCACCCTATTGCGAAAAGCAACAGTACAGACAGGTTCATCTTTGCTATTATTTTGACACGATTTAAGGATTAAATACTCCTACTAATCAAATAGCTAATATAATAGATTTAAGCCCTTTTCAATTACAGAAAGAATTTGTTGCCGAAACAAGTCCCTAGCCAGCAAAATCCAAACTGCTCATAGAACCATTCTCAAATTCAACGGGTTCAGTGGATGATAGCATAGCCACACGCCAATAATCGCAATAAACTCCACAATCATATAATAAGAGGTCTTCGAGAGAGGATAATTGATTGTGAGCCCTATGTTCATCGTGAATCACTTCCATGAGCTCATGTTTGTTTGAAGCAAGTAGTGATGAGGGAAACGGGTTTTCTTGTTTGCCATGAAGGCTGTTATTAAAGCTAAGTAAGGTGGAAGAGGCAGAGAGAGAAAGAGGTTCCAAAGCAATCTCCGGATTCATATAGCTTTTACAAGTGTGATGGCCAAAATAGGTTGTTCGGTACAAAGTAGGATCATCTTGAATTTTCTGCACCTGTTTCATTGCTTGGCATCCCTGATCATGCTTGTGAGTGCACCTGTAGTAGCTCCTACACACACATTTCAACCATATTATTCATAGTTTAGAAACCAAGACTTTGACACATGAACAACTAAAGAAGGTTGATTCATTTGAAAAGGAAGATGAATTAATCTACCTTAGGTATTTGGCGTTCAATGTCATTTTTTGTCCATACTTTCTCCATAGATAGCCATCTTCAACCAGTATGGAGCTGTCCTTCTCCCAAGTTGGCGTAATTGATCTTCATATATGAAGACAAAAACATCAATCATAGAATTCTCATATTTAAATGTTTTCCCAACTAATCCAAATCAATTGACTATAATATTTATAATCATTGGAATTATGACAATTCATCCCAATAATTGTGTAATCCTGATCATTTATTTCTGGAGGTTTTAGCCAAGATGCATTTGACAACTAGCTCTTCAAATTCAAAGCCTTTCTAAATCTCTCCTTATATTATTTTTACTCGACAGTATTTAAGATCAGATCAGTCCTTTTACGAGAGACAATCAACTTAGTAGAACTATGAATAGAAAATTTTTTATTGAATATTTAGGATATGATTGGATGAGATTCAAATCTTTAAAGTTGATTCTAATTTTAGATCGAAAATTAATGCAACAAATAACTATTTTCACATTTCAATTTTTAGTATGATAATGTAAAATTTTCATTTTTTATCATTAAAAAAGAATAAAATAAATTAAAAGTAGAAAGGAGTATTAACTTGTGTACATGTGAAATATATCTGTATTAGAGGGCTAACCCTATGATCCTTCCTACATAACCTACCATACTATCTATATAAGTCAACATCTTATAAACCGTGACCTTAGAACGTGACCTTAGAACTTGCAAAAGAAAACCTTAGATAATAAAAGCTGGAATACAACACTAGTATATAGGCAAAAGTATTACAAATTTAGTGCAGGTAAAATAATTAGATTCCAAAGGCAATCCTTCCCAAATTCTTAACCCGAAAATGTAGCAGCCGTCCCTGCAATTTTGAAGTTCGGATCAGAAACTCGCATTCCATTCCTCCAAATCAATAGATGTTGTAAGATTGACATTGCTATGTTATAGCTTTTATGCACTTTAATTTGTTCCCATCTCAGTTTTCCGAAAGTGCAGTTTTCTGATACACTTGACTGAATTTCTCAAGTTTATCTTATATGACCAATGATTTTAAAGTATTGTTGGTAACTAACTCTATTCTGTTAAAATGTTTATTTGGTTGGTCAGTTGTTTTCGATAAATTTGAAATTTCATAAATTTTTGGTTGTAGCTTTTAAAGGCCCCAACTTTTAAAGTCCTATGCTTTGCCAACCCGTACAATAGTCTAATATAGTAGTAGTATGACCCTTTTTAGCCTTATTAGTAGTCCATATAAAATTCAAACAGTCTCTTATACCATCCAGTAAGCGTCTTAACTGTGGCCAAATGAAAATCACGTTTAAATATCTAGGCATGAAAATAGGTGGTAACTTAGAACTTTGGCATTTTGGAAGCCAGTCATAGATAAGATTAAGTCAAGATTATCTACATGGAAGGAGAATATTATTTTTATGGCTAGAAGGGTTTGTCTTATTAAGTCTGTTCTCAATGCTCTATCCTTGTTCTATTTCTCTTTCTTTAAAGTCCCTACCTTGTATGTAAAACAATCAGGAGAACACAGGCTAAATTCCTTTGGGGTTGGGGTGTTGAAGGTAAGAAAATTGCATGGGTTGCCTGGGATAAAGTGTGCTCCTCTGTTGAGGAGGGTGGGCTGGGTATAAAAAATGTTGGGAAGTTTGATGATGCCTTATTGGCTAAATGGCTTTGGAGGTTCGGATCGGAAGAGAATGGAGTGTGGAGGGACATTATTGAGTCTAGGTACGGTTCTTGTAGGGATATGAGACTTACAATGGATGATCGAAAAGCTTCTGCATGGTGACGAGATCTAGGTAAAGTATACGATATGAATCAAAGTAATTTGTTTGTTAGTAGGATTAACTGGAAACTGGGTGATGGAAATAGAATAAGATCTTGGGAAGATAGGTGGATTAGTGATGGACCGCTTAAAGAAAAATTCCCTAGATTATACTTAATTTCTTTGTGTAAGGACAAAGTGATTAGTGAAGTAGGGGAATGGGCGAATATTGCGGGAAGTGAAACATGTACTTGCAATCTATCTTGGAGAAGAGAGTTGTTTGTGTGGGAAGAGGAACAAATACATCAGCTAACAACCCTCATTGTTGGAGCCCAGTGGAAGAGGAGTGTATCAGATGGGTGGATTTGGAATGACAACAATCTAAAAGAATACACGGTCAGATCTAGGTACAAGGTTTTAAGTGAATTTGGTAGCTAGCTTGGTAACAATTGCTTTAGGGAGCTTTGGAGTCTTAAAGTAGCGGGTTCTGCTCAACTGTGTGTGTGGAGGACTATGATCGAAAAGCTGCCAACTAGACTTAACCTTGAAAAAAGAGGTATCATGATTCCTACTAACTTATGTCCTTTGTGTAAGAAGGCTGAGGCAACTGCCCAATATGTGTTTATAAATTGTGAAGTTGCATAAAAAGTGTGAGATAATTGTGATAGATGGATAGGAATTTCTTCTGTAAGGCAACAAACTATTGTTAACCATTACCAAAACTTTTATCTGTTATACTGTAATAGGAAAACAAATGTAGTATGGAAGGGTGTGTGGGTGATTGCTGTGTGGGAAATTTGGTACCATAGGAATAGAATTGTGTTTAAGAATGAGGTGGTGGATGACATGGAGATTTTCACACTAACGCAACTCTAAGCTTGGTCCAGGGCAAAGTTTAAATGGCTGAGGGTGAATTATTCTGTCTCAGATTGGCTTATTTTCCTTCAGATTTGTCTAGGTAGTATTACTTGATTTTGTATAGTTATTTGAGGTGTGTACTGTAGGGAGGAATGAGTATGGAGGTAATTGATGGGGGGAATGGTAGGATTGGTGTTAGGTTGTGCGGCTTTATTTGTAGGTTGGTCAATCCAAGGTAGTAGAGGTAGCAGAGAACTCGGTTGTTGGAATGCATGGAGTCCAAGTTGGAGTCAAACAACAGGCAGTCTTAAAGTTCTGGAAAGTGGAACTTTGTTTTACTCTCAATCAACGAGCTCCGCAGTTATATGTTTACAGTACAAGAAGAATGTACATGGGTCTGGACTTTGTGTTATCATACAATTCACCTCCTTATGTAGGTGATTTTCCTGTTGTGAAATTGATTGTAGTGTATTCTATTGTTTAGATAATATTGCACTATGTTGACCCTAGTTTTTGTATGGGATTGTGTTCGTAATAGTTGTTTTAAGTTGTAATTTGTTGTGAGGCGAATCTGTGCTTTGTAATAGGGTTAGAGCACCCCTAAAATGCTTTTATTATTGTACTCTTTGCTGTTAAAAAAAATCCAATAGACTAGTAATTTCTAAATTGAGTACATGTTCTAGAACCTAAATATGTTTCATCCAAGCTTTCTATTTTGTTCTCCTGTTAACACCTTCCTTACATTCTCCATTAACAGACAAACATTAATTTATGCACATTAATGGACATTGACCATTCCTAATACGAACAAACAGCAGTTGTGTACATGTTCCTTAAATAGGCTCACATCTTATCTAGGCCCAACCCTAGATATGTTTCATCCTTGCTTTCTATCTTTATTATACTATCAACCCCTTCCTTACATTCTCAAAACAAGGTTTTTATGCATACTAATGGGTATTGATATCATTCTTGATACGAAAAATAGCACTTGCACACATATTCCTTATCTAGATCTAGCAAGGCCTTTATTTGAGCCATGTTGAAAACATCTTTTATATTTGCAGATCCACTTCTAAAATAATTTTGTTTCTTTCTTTCCAAATACTCCATATAATATTCTATTTACTTTTCCATTTACCTGGAGAGAGTAAAACTGTTGAGAATAACTAATGACTTAGTTATGATTTACGATGCTCATCCCTAACCACCTATAACACTTATGTAAGACTTTATTTGTCATTGTACAATCAAAAAATAAGTGATATATTGTTTCATCTTGCATACTACGGAAAACACATGTTTTATTTTGAGTTCCTGTTCTCCTACTTGTCAAATTGTCCATTGTTGCCACAAAATCTCATAGTTTTCATTCAAGAATGCACTTAATATAGCTTCATATAAGAATTAAATTTAAAATTTTTATTAAGTTAAAACAATCCCTATAATGAGGTTCTTAAATAGTATACATAAATATCAAGAAAATTTTTTAATAATCAAAACATATTGCAATTGTATTAACTGTCATTCATTAAAAATAGCTTAAATACATGTATGATGTAGTATATTCAAATGTAATGAGAAAATTTTGTTTTCTCTTGTATATGTTGTAACTACAGTTTGTGTGAGTGTTGTGTGTGTGCGAGCATTGTGTCATGTCTTAACAACTTGGTATCCAGAGTTACGGTTATGAGACTGTGAAGGTGTGAAAGGGTAACTATTGTATTGAAACATTGCTTCAGTGTTTTATGGCTGCTGCAGGTATACCGGGATATTTGTCAGTATTTGATGGGAAGAATTATGATGATTAGTGTGTTAAGATGGATGCAGTTCTTGTCTTTCAAAAAGTTTATGAAGTTGTCAAGATTAGATTTTAAGAACCTTTCAAGAATGTTGGAGAAGAGTTAAAGGTTGTTTTCAACGATAACAAAATGTTGGATTGTAAGCCTAGGGTGTTGCTGCATGAGTGTGTTTCTTCAATAATTTACAAGAAAATTTCAAAGTTTATCACATCCAAACAAGTGTGGAATGCTTTGAAGCATGTATATGGCAATTTTAGAAAATAAAGAAGGTAAAACTGCAATCACTTAGAAAAAAGTATAAACTTATTTTGATAATGATAAAGAAATCATTTCAGATTATTTCAGCAACCTTCAAGTTCCATTGAATTCAATAGGGGAGTCTGATGAGAGTACAGATGATTGCAAGTTTGTGAAAAAGGTACTTCAAACTCTAACTCTTCAATTTGATCATATTATGGTTACAATTGAAGAATCGAAAGATTTTGAAGCTTTGACTGTTGAGGAATTACAAAATTTTTTGGAGGCACATGAGCAATGGGTGATAGAGAGAAAAAATATTGAAAAGATTGTTGAAAGCCTTTCAAGTTACAACTAGCCAAAATAAGAATAAAGGTCATGGTAGATTTAGTAAAAAATAAAGAGGAAGATCAATACGAGGTAGAGATGATGGTAAAAATATAGATTCAAACTCTCAAGATAATGTGAATTATGGCAATGACACAGGAACAAAAAGACAACTATAATTTTAGAGGAGAAAATTAGTATCGAGGCAAAGGAAGAAGGAATTTTGAAAAAAGAAAGGTATACTGTTACAATGAAGTTTGGTCATTACTCTTATGAGTGCTAGCATGGCAACAATACATATAAGAAAGGTAAGAAGAATGATGAAGCACACTTAGTACAAGATTATGAAAATTCTAATTCAACTCAAGTATTGTTGATGGTAACCACAAACTATGATGAAGAATGCTCTTCTTGGTATCTTAATACCGGATGTTCCAATCACATGACTGGAAATAGAGATTGGTTGATAGATCTTGATTTAAGTGTCATGAGTAGTATGAAATTTTTTTATAATAGCACCATTCCAACTTAATGAATTCACAAGGTTAATTACATGAAAAGATGAAAAGACAACTTATATGCAGGATGTTTTGTATGTTCCTTCTATGAAAAATAATTTGTTGAGTCTCATGTAGTTACTTGAAAAATGTTACACCGTGACCAACCAACAAAATCGCATTGAGGTTTATGATTCTAAACAACGACTATTACTCAAAGCACCTTTTCCAAAAAAACCATAACATCAAAGATAAATCTTGATTCTACTATAATTTAGTGTTTATCAGTTGTTAATGTTGAAGAAGAAAGTTGGTTATGGCATTATAGGCTTAAGCGTCTAAATTTCAAGACCTTTATTCTACCGAGAAGTGAGAAAACAGTTTGTGTCTTGCCATCAATACATTGTCCACAAAAGACTTGTAAATGTTGTATCATAGGAAAGCAACCCAAAAAGATGTTCAAGACTACTACACCTTAAAGGGTTAAGCATCCTCTCGATGTTGTCCATTCAAATGTGTGTGGGTCATTTGATGTTCCAACTCTTAGAGGTAATAAATATCTTAATTTTTGTTGATGAGTTGACTAGAAAAACCTAATTGTATCTGCTGAAATAGAAAAGGGAAATTTTTTCTTTATTTATGAAATGGTGCATTTGAGCAAAAAGACAAACTGAGTGAAAATTGAGAATACTCATAATGTATGGAGGAGGAGAGTTTAATTCAAAAGAATTTAATGAATTTTGTGGTGCAAGAGAAATTGAACACAAGGTAACAACTCCCTACTGAGTTGAAAGGAGGAATAAAACTCTGTTGGATATGACCAAGTTTATGCTTAAAGGAAAGGGTTGCCTCATTGTTTCTAGGGTAAAACAATAACTACTATTGCATATGTGCTAAATATATGTCCTACAAAGAGACTCAAATCTATCATACCTGAGGAAGCTTGGTCTAGATATAAACCAATGGTGCGTGACTTTCGGATCTTTGTGCTATATGATGAGAAAAAGGGGAAACTAGATTATAAGAGTGAAACTCTTATACTAGTTAGATATCATCCAACTAATGCCTCTAAAATATATAGTCTAGTGAAACAACAAATCCTTATCAGCAGGTATGTAATTGTAGATGAAGCTGAATCATGGAATTGGTTAAGTGAATCTAAAACTCACATTCCTTTTTTTTGGAAGAAAGTGCTAAAATTCAGGAAAACAATGCCACAAATTGCTTATGATTAGAAGATGACAAAGAGATAGATTTCCCTCTACTAGACTTGTGGAACAAGAGTAGTTTAGTGATAATATTGGACTAACATTGGAAAATTGGTGCATTTAGCTTTTCTTGTTGATTCTAAACCAGTAAACTAGAAGCAAGCTATTGACATTAAAGAATAGAGGGATGTTATGTTGGAGGAATTGGAAGCTATTGAGAAAAATAAAACTTGGGAGCTGGTGAATCTCCCTCAAAATAAACATCCTATTGATGTGAAATGGATGTTTAAAGTTAAATACAAACCTGAAGGGACAATTTTTAAGCATAAAGTTAGATTGGTTGTCAAAGACTTCTTTCAAAACCATGGAATTGATTATATAGATATCTTTGCTCTTATGCAAGATAGGAAATCGTGAGACTATTTGTTGTTGTTGCTAGTTGGAGAAACTGGACTAGATGTCAAGTCAACATTTGTTAATGGTCCTCTAGAAGAAGAAGTGCATGTGTTGCAACCACCAAGTTTCGAAAACAATAGGTGTACAAGTTGAAAAAGGCTCTATATAGCATTAAGCAAGCCCCTCGGGCTTGGAACAAGTTAATCAATATTTGTCTACAAAAGCAAGGTTTTATGCAATGTATTGTTGAATTTGAAGTATATGTGAAGTAAACACAACATAAGAATTTGTTGATTGTATGTCTATATATAGATTGTTTTATTGTAACAAAAGATATGCAGAGTGAAATTGAGCAATTTAAGGTTGAATTAAAGATAGCATTTAAGCTGACTGATCTTAGAATTCTTAAATATTTCTTTGGTCTAGAATTTGTACAAACTTCTCTCCAAATATTGCTACATCAAAAGAAGTATGCATGTGAAGTCTTAAGAATTGTAATGCAACACCTATACCAATCATGGTGAATTTGAAAATGACCAAAGAGTTAGATGAAAAGGCAGTGGATGCAATCTTGTTGAAGTAGATTGTTGGATCTCTTAGATATCTTTACAACAATAGGCCTAACATCAGCTATGAAGTGAGTTTAATTAGTAGATTTATTAACAATCCTAGAAAACCTTATATGATTGTAGTTAAGCATACTCAAAGATATCTAAAGGCTATATTTGATCTTGGCCTATTTTTTCCTAAAAATAAAACAGGGTGAAGTAGAAAATGAAGTTGTTTTGGAGGCCAAGTCTAATTCAGATTGGTGTAGAGAAAAAATGGTTATGGTTAGAGATTTAGTTGCATGTTAATGCTTGTGGCTGAAAATTATTTTTTTAAAGAATTAAAACTAGAGCATAAAAATTCAATACAGATATTTGTTAATAATAAATTTGTTGCTAATAATAAATTTGTTGCTACAGTGTCTACTAATCAAGGTTTTTTTATTGTAGGAATAAACATATTAAAATGAAATTTTATTTTTTCATATACTAAGTGAGTAAAGGAAAGTTGGAAGTAGTGAATTGTAATATTGAAAAGCAAGTTGATCATGCCTTCACTAAATCCTTTATACATTTGAGATTTTGGGTTAAATTTTGTAGACATTTTGGTTAAGAGGAGTGTGGTAACAATCAAAATATGTTGCAACTGTATACTATATTAACTGTCATTAATTGTCTTTACAGTTCTAGAAAATAGCTTAATGTATATTCATATATAATGAGAAAATCTCTCTTGCTATTCTCTGACAGTGTGAGTGTTGTGTACTGTATCCTGATGAAGTTAATTAAGAGATAAGAAATTAATCTGCTATATGTTGTAACAATAGTGTATGCGTTCTCTGTGTGAGAACTATTACATTGTCTAAACAAAATTAATTAAAAAATATCGTACATGAACATGATTATTCTATCTTGTTCATGAGTTTGACCACTTCATAAGAAATAAAAGTGTACCCTTGTAACAACACTTTTTTTTTTTTTTTTATCAAAACATAGTTTAATTAGAATATTTAATCATTTAAGAATAAAAAATTATGACTATGGAGAATTATAAAATACAGCAAATTAATTGAAATATTAGAATGCTGAGAAACTAATGTTTGTATTTTCTTTTCTTAAAATCATAAGAAATGTACTGATGTCAAAGAGAAGTCAAATTACTTTTTATTTATACACAGATATATCTATAGAATGCAACTTTACAAATGCAACTTTTTATTTATAGAATTCTAATTTTTAATAAAAAACTATTATTTTTGTGGATGATTGGTTGACTTAATCCCATTACAATAAATTATATTATTAACAGTGATTGATCTAGCTTCCAAAATCTAATCTGTATGTATCTTTCACATCCTGTAACTTCTTTATATCATTTATTCTCAAAGACACCAAAGGTTTTATTTATACACAGATATATCTTTTAGTTTTACTGGATTTTCAAATGCAACTTTTTATTTATAGAATTCTAATTTCTAATAAAAAAACTATTATTTTTCTGGATGATTGGTTGACTTAATCCCTTTACAATAAATTATACTATTAACAGGGATTGATCTAGCTTTCAAAATCTAATCTGTATCTTTCACATCCTGTAGCTTCTTCATATCATTTATTCTCAAAGAAAAAACAATCAGATCCAAATCCAATAACAATAATCACACATATATAATTAACTACGAAAGCATGGATTATGAATCTCACTTTCTCTTGTAGCCTCTTCCTCGCTTTTCAGTGCTGAGAATACTGCGACTCTTGCAAGTTTGACCCACAGACTCCACCTTTTTTGGGGAACTGATAGACGCCGCCACTTTGTGGGAAACATCGTTGCTGGAGTTCAAAAGCAAGAGGGTATTTGTGAATGAACACAGAACCTTGCGCACAAGATCTTCAACAAATCTTGACCCTTCTTCCTTTTCGAGATGAGTGATGGATTTATCATGAGCAAGAACTTCAAGCAACTGATTTGCCATGTCACGCCCTCTGTTCAGCTCTTCTTCCATTGCCCTCTTGCCATTTGGAATCTTATTCTCCATTTTCCTATTTGGCATACCACTATTCATATTTTGCTTGCGAAGCAGAGAAACAGACACCGTAGGTTTTATTCAACATGACACAGTTTCCACTTGCATATATAAAAATGTAGCCCCTGATAAAATTTCCTGACACAAATTCAGGTTTGGCTCACGAGACAATGTTTTATGTGAAAACACGCACCACTAAAAAGATGCCACGTACGCAAGAGGGTTTTCTCTCATTGGAGAGTGCCAGAGCGTGGGAAGAGAAGTAGTGTTTGTTTCCATGGAGATGGAGGATGATCTCATTATGCTATCCTCATGCTGAGCACATAATAATCAGTTAGACAATAATGCCTTGGCCTTTGCATGTTGTGTCCGTGCGAGTGAGGCATCAATATTTCCATTTTACTTTTTGATAAATTTTTCTAAAACAATACTTATAAAATGAAAATTATAATCCTTTTTTCTTCATGATTTCAAATCAATTTATATGTTTACCTTTTTTTTACAAAATGTTCTTTATGCTTTAATAATCCAAAGAAATTTATTATATGAAAACTCCAGCCAAGCACAAGCCGCAAAAGTTGAATTAGGTTTTTATATAAATTCTTTAAGTGTTCAACTTTATTTTAACTTTTAAGAATATTATTTTTTATAAAATGAAATTTATTTATATTAGATTTCTTAGACGACAAATGTTTATGAATGGACATCAATCTTGTGTAGATAGCTTAGGTACTTGTTACACATTAATAAAATAATGAGGTATAAATATCTTTCGGACATTACAAATATTTTTGATAAAATATAATCTTAGTTAAGTTAGACCAAATTATTGTAGATATTGCTAACATTTTTTTTTATCTTCATGTGTGAAGTTTAAAATACACACACATATATATATATATATATATATATATAAGACTATGAGATAAACATAATATGGATTCAAATTCAATACCAATGATTAAACAACAGAATTCCATGCAACAATTGGTCCTCACTTGTTATACTGACATTAGAGCAATTATGGAAATTACAGATAAAAAGGGTAATTAGGAATCCTTTCACTGTTGTTACATCATCTTTCTACATTTCCATTTAACAATTCAATTATAATCACTATAGTTGTAGTTAGTTGGCACCTTTTAAATGTGACTAATGCTGTTATTTTTGAATGGTCAGTTTGATTACTCAATTAATACTTTGACTGCGAAAGTACTGATTAGTTTCCTCCCAAGTGGATCATCTACAGGGAGATTGGCCATATATACTTATTTTAAAGAAAGGTAACAAATCATGATAAAGATACAATTAATGTACTGATTAGGATTTGATTAAGTATATTTATGAATGAGAAAATAAAAATTCATTAGAAAGAAAGAAAACCTATTTCAAGTTATATCTCATTGAAAAATATGATTGATATACAACAAGATTAAAATGAAAAATATTTTTATGTCAATTTTCGTTGTCACAGTGATTTATAAGTAGTCTTTGTTTAGGAGATTGTTTAAAAGAGATCAAATAGATAAAGATTGATATAGTATTTATTATCGGGTAGGAGTAGGAAGGAGGAGAAATCTAGGTAGAATTTTTTTTTCACGTTATTATTCCAGAAATGTTCTAATTGGAGGAGCTGCTGATACCAGAGTATGAAGACTTGAAGTGTAACAGCAATGACAACGTATTGTTACACTTTAGACAGGGTGTAATACAAATTGTTGACCTTTATCATTGTTACTAAACTGCAAGTTTTGAATTATTGTTGTAATTGCTAGTATTTTCATTTATGATTGTTTGAAATATAGTGTTAGGAGACTGGAGTGGGGGACTGTCACCTTGTTTATTTTTCTTCTTAATTGTATAATAGGTTTTGAACACCTCTTAAGTGCTCTATTAATTTTATTTTTTGCTGTTAAAAAAAAATAGTCTCTCTTAAGATATATTGCTATAAATTGAAATAAGAAAGAGATATACTAAATTGATGAAAAAAATTAATGCAAAAGATTAAAAATAATAAAAAATATCATAAATTGGATTTGAATTTCGAATTGAAAATCTAAGAAAAAAGTTTAAATCAATTCAAACCACTTATTCCATTTAAATATAATATTTACACTTAATTAAATCACTAAAAACATACATAATAATTTTGTATTATAATTTTTATTATAAATTATGTAATTTTATTTAATAATATAAGAAAAATAAATAAATTATGAATATAATAATAATAATCACAATAAAGTGGCAATATTTTTATTTGACAATTTCTCATTATAAAATGTTTAACAACTTTTAATTAAATAGTGTTGTATAATTTAATAATTTTATAGTAATAAAAATAGAAAATATTATTTTGGTTTGACTCAGATTTTATATTAAAATAAAACTAAATAAAAGATACATTTATTTTTTTTATATTTCATTGAAATAACTATTTAATAAAAAAATTGAACACCAAACTTCAAACATCCAGACTAATTAATGTAGAATGGGTTATTACTGGATAGCAAACTATGCTTTTCTTTAAAAATCGTTTTAACTCTAACGTAATTCTATGAAATTGATTTATAAAAGTAAATTTATATCTATTTTAGCATTTGGTTATATTTTTAGTTAATATAAGATGTTCAGTAAACTTTATGACTTTGAAAACTAGAGTCGTCAAGCATAAAATTAAATATTTATATATGATTCAGTAATAACTAAATCTAACAAACCTAATTTTAATAGACTCTAATATTATATTACAAAATAGATTTCAACATAACACAATTCTATATAATCGATTTATAAAATAAATGTTTACTTATTTATATATTAAATTATTTGTAATTATAGTTTTCTTGTGATTTCTAACCCTCATTCAGCATGAACCAAACACCCCAATGGATCATGTTTTCTCAACTATGTTCATATAAATGCCCCATGAGAATGGGCAATATAAGTGTGATTCAAAGTCAATTCTAGGAACTTTTGTGTGTGAATTCGTTACATACACTTGTTTCTCTTTTCTTCCAATGGAGATTCACAATGGGAACGGATCTATTGTTGAAGCTTCCATGTACATCCACTTTTATTTTTTTTTCCATTTTTAGTAACTAATTAATCCATTTTCCCATAATTTCTAAATTCTCTAGGTTAGGTACAATTTTGTCGTAATTTTCAAGAAATTCCGAGTGATTTGAATCCTAAATAATTTTTAATTCAGTCCCTTAATTGACCATCAAATAAATGACTGATAGACTTGAATTTAGTTGGAAACCGTTTGTTATGATTCTTAGGTGAAAGATCCCATACATGTGTATCAATATTTAAAAAAAAAAAATAGTCTTGAAAATTAAACGTAAGAAAATAATGAAGGTTTTAATTAAAAATCTATATATAAATTGCTAGGAAATTGGGATAAACTTATAAGGGATAGATATTAAATACATGCATTTTTTTTTATTAGCAAAAGTAAAAAAAAAAAAAAAAATTATTAAATAAGATAAAAAATAAAAAAAAAAATTAAAAAATAAATTAAAAATAATTTTATTTTTTTT
>Ga0099824_1001136_pt1 | contig 36277 bp, 24 predicted proteins | sample SiratrowhiteBW_FD_76837 | JGI IMG/M metagenome (GOLD analysis project Ga0099824, IMG submission 76837) | Root nodule microbial communities of legume samples collected from California, USA - Siratro white BW | ecosystem: Host-associated > Plants > Roots > Nodule | place: USA: California... | reverse complement strand
GTTATTTTTTATTATTTTTTTATGTTTATATTTTTTCTACCATGATTTTTTCTATGCCGGTTTTGTTGGTGTGTTCTTTTTTTTTTTTTTTTTTTTTTTTTTTTTTTTTTTTTTTTTTTTTATTTTTTTTTTTTTTTTTTTTTTTTTTTTTTTGGCTGCATTAAAGATGCGTATTTTCAGTATTATTTGACTAGTAATAAAAATGGTATTTTGAAAAGAGAGTTTTGTTTTCCTCTAATGGATTGTCTCTCGACCTGGTATTATAGTTATCAAAAATATTATAAATATAGAAGATATTACTAAAATTTATATTAAAGTTATTAAAAATATATAAATAAAAGATAATTATAAAAATAATGTTTTATAATTTTATTTTGTTATAATTATATACTAGAAATATTTCATAACTTTTTATTAAAATGAAAATAAAAGTATAGAAAAAAATTAGTTATAAAATATATTATTTTTTATTTAAAAATTTTAATTATAATTATACAATACAAACTCTATCTATTTTTATGGGTAGATTGTCTAGAAAATAGAAACTAAAAAATTAGTTAATGAATACAAATTTAAAAGGGTAAAATAAATTGAAAAAAGGTGTACATCAAAACACAGTTCAAAAATATTAATTGTTATGATAATAGTGATATTTTTCATGTTTTTCAAATTATATTTATAAATTTCACCTAAATTTAAATATAGAAGTGCAACTACTTATAAGAAACTCGGCGGTACTTCTCTATTATCAGTCATAGTAAATAATAAATAAAATAAATAGAAGCATTTAAGAAATCTTTACAAGATAAAGAATCTAAACACATAAAAATAATTAATGCATTTCGGTATGGATAGAATCTTCAATGCAACATTCTTTATTTTATTCACTAAATAAATAAATAATTTTAAATAAACCCTAATCACTTTCCAGTATAATGATTTTAGTGTATATGTTTATGCAGTTTTGTAGTCAATATTCCTGTCATATAAAGGTTTTGTATGTATAATATAACTCATTGAGAACCGTAAAAGTTTGTAAGGCTTATAAATTAAGAAATATTTACAGGTTCCAATAAATCATGAAAAAAACTGCAGTAGTGTAGTAGTGTAGATGTAAATCCAACCATGAAAGAGTGAAAAAAAAAAAAAACGGTTTTAAATATTTATATTTTGTAAGAAATGAATCGGATGGATGAAATCAATGGAGTTCTGTGTGAAGGCAAATACAAGAAGACAAAGCATCTATAATTAAATGGCGTGTCAAAGTGTGGTGGTCAAAAAGTAAATTAAAATATCGCATTAAGAATATAAAAACTATTTAATAATGTGTTAAACTATTAAAATAATCACTTCAGAAAAATGATGGTGAGCAGGGTAATTATTAAAGAAAAACCTATTATCAGTTAGATTTGACAGTTGGTGTTGGTTATAAATAGGAGCATAGCAGTAGTTGGAGAAGAACACACAGAGAAAAAGAAGAAGAAGAGTGTTTAGTAAGAATCAAGCAAGATGTTCGGAATCATCGGAGGCAGGGGTCACAAGATAAAGGGTAGTATGGTGATTATGCGAAAGAATGTGTTGGATATCAACAGCATCACAAGTGCCAAGGGTATCGTCGGAACGGGATTCAACATCATCGGCGGCGTAGTTGACACCGTCACTGCTCTTGCTTCCCACATCTCCATTCAGCTCATTAGTGCTACTAAGGCTGATGGTAACAATCACTTTTTCCACTAAACAACTTTTCATGCATAGAATGATAGTAAAATGAGATTTTTTTTATGATGGAACACTAATACAAAAAATTTTGGGTGTGTTTGATATGATAGGAAATGGGAAAGGGAAGATTGGAAAGGCTACAAATTTGAGAGGACAAGTTTCATTGCCAACGTTGGGAGCTGGAGAAGATGCATATGATGTTCATTTTGAATGGGACAGTGATTTTGGAATTCCTGGGGCATTCTACATTAAGAACTACATGCAAGTTGAGTTCTACCTCAAGTCCCTGATTCTCGAAGACATTCCCAACCATGGAACCATTCACTTCATATGCAACTCCTGGATTTACAATTCAAAAGTCTACGAGACTGATCGCATTTTCTTTGCCAACAACGTAAGCTGCTTCATATGACAGTTTGTTGTTCATGTTTAAGATAAAAAAAACTAAGTTATTAATCATATAATAATGCAGACATATCTTCCTAGCGAGACACCGGCCCCACTTGTGAAGTACAGAGAAGAAGAATTGAAGAACGTAAGAGGGGATGGAACTGGAGAACGCAAGGAATGGGACAGGATTTATGATTATGATGTCTACAATGACTTGGGCAACCCAGATAAAGGTGAAGTCTATGCTCGCCCCGTTCTTGGAGGTTCTGCCTTACCTTACCCTCGTAGAGGAAGAACCGGAAGACCAAAAACTAGAAAAGGTTTCGTTTTCCGTTCAAATATATATACTCTTCTTGTTTTTCTTTTTGGCATAATTCGGATAGGTTAAGGGTGTTCCTTCATTGCAACAGTTAGTCTCCAAGGATCCTAACATGTATTCTGCGTTCGTCTTAACAGATCCTAACAGTGAGAAGCCCAGTGACTTTGTTTACCTTCCAAGAGATGAAGCATTTGGTCACTTGAAGTCATCCGATTTTCTCACTTACGGATTGAAATCTGTAGCCCAAGATGTGTTGCCAGTGTTGACTGATGCATTCGATGGAAATGTTCTGAGCCTTGAGTTTGATAATTTCGCTGAAGTGCGGAAGCTTTATGAAGGTGGAATTACATTGCCTACAAACTTTCTTAGCAAGATCGCTCCATTACCTGTCCTCAAGGAAATTCTTCGAACTGATGGAGAACAGTTTCTCAAGTATCCACCACCTAAAGTCATGCAAGGTATGCTACATATCAATATACAAAAATTGCATCTTTATAATCAATGTACTCCTTTTTTTTTTATTCAGCACTTAATCATATGGATGGAGTTTTGAATTGTTCTTATTTGGCGTAGTTGATAAGTCTGCATGGATGACCGATGAAGAATTTGCAAGAGAAACCATTGCTGGTGTTAACCCTAATGTGATTAAGATTCTTGAGGTAAGCTTGATTTCAAAGTTGATTTGATTGGTAACAAACCACATGCTGCCAAAAAGTTTCACTGTGCTTTGCAAATTAAGATTCCTGACCCCATCCCTCACATGCTAAATTGTCTCAGGAGTTTCCACCACGAAGCAAGCTAGATGTTCAATCCTATGGTGATCATACTTGCGTTATAACTAAAGAACATTTGGAGCTTAACTTAGGTGGGCTCACTGTTGGGCAGGTAATGAAAATTATTTCACTGCAATGTTCCTGCTATTGTTTTGTACCTACTTTTTGTTTTCTCGTTTTTACTCTAATGTAATTATACTTGGTTTAACAGGCTATTCAGAGCAAAAAGTTGTTCATTTTGGATCACCATGACTATCTCATTCCATATTTGAGGAGAATAAATCAAACTAACACAAAGACTTATGCTACAAGAACCATATTTTTCTTGAAGAGTGATGGAACTTTGGCGCCATTGGCCATTGAGTTAAGTAAGCCGCATCCTCAGGGAGACGAACATGGTCCTGTTAGTGAAGTCTATGTGCCAGCTTACGAGGGAGTTGAAGCTTACATCTGGTTACTGGCAAAGGCTTATGTCATTGTGAATGACTCGTGCTACCATCAACTTGTTAGCCACTGGTATGATACTGTTCATTGGCATTGAGATCCATGCGATTAAATTTGTTAATGTATGTATATAAATGATTAACGCAAATGTGAATGGCAGGCTAAACACTCATGCAGTTGTTGAACCATTCATCATAGCAACAAACAGGCAACTGAGCGTGGTTCACCCTGTTTACAAACTCTTGTTTCCTCACTATCGTGACACCATGAACATTAACTCGCTTGCCCGCAAGGCCTTGGTCAATGCAGACGGTATTATAGAGAAAACATTCTTGTGGGGTAGATACTCTTTGGAAATGTCCGCTGTGATTTATAAGGACTGGTCTCTCCACGACCAAGCATTGCCTAATGATCTTGTCAAGAGGTAAGTAATGTTGTAAAGTTCATTAACAAATTAGTAATATATGTATTGGTTAAAAAATACACAATCTAAGGGCTTCAGACTCATATAACTGTGGTGCCAATCAATGTTATTTGGGTGCAGAGGAGTTGCAGTTAAGGATCCATCTGCTCCCCACGGTGTTAAGCTTTTGATTGAGGATTATCCTTATGCTTCTGATGGGCTGGAGATATGGGATGCCATCAAGTCCTGGGTGGAAGAGTATGTGGAATTCTACTACAAGTCAGATGAGGAACTTCAACAAGATCCTGAACTCCAAGCTTGGTGGAAAGAACTTGTTCAGGTGGGTCATGGTGATTTGAAGGATAAGCCATGGTGGCCAAAGATGCAGACTCGTGAAGATTTGGTTCAAGTCTCTACTACCCTCATATGGATAGCTTCGGCTCTTCACGCAGCTGTTAACTTTGGACAGTATCCATATGGTGGTTTGATCCTTAACAGGCCAACTCTTAGCAGAAGATTCATGCCTGAGAAAGGGTCTGCTGAGTATGCTGCATTGGGTAAGAACCCTGAGAAGGAGTTTTTGAGAACTATCACTGGAAAGAAGGAGACCCTCATTGACCTTACAGTTATAGAGATCTTGTCAAGGCACGCATCTGATGAGCTTTACCTTGGAGAGAGAGAGGGTGGAGATTATTGGACTTCTGATGCCGGGCCATTAGAGGCCTTTAAGAGGTTCGGGAAGAAGCTTGCAGAGATTGAACAAAAGCTTGTTCAGAAGAACAACAATGAGGCATTGAAAAACCGCACTGGACCTGCTAAAATGCCTTATACTCTGCTGTTTCCTTCAAGTGAGGAGGGCTTGACTTTCAGAGGAATTCCAAACAGTATCTCCATCTAAGTCTCTATGGTTGCTGCAGTGCTGTGCCTGTTTTGAATAAATGCGTAATAGAAGGAATCTGATTCCTTCATCCACTTATGTATGGTTATGTATCTGAACTGGTTCAATGTTCTCGTGTGTTTCTTATTAATAAAGAAATTGTGATTGTGCTTTGTATAATCTTGAGAATATAATAAAAGCAGTTACAATGTTTAAATAAACGCATCTCATTTCTCAAGATATAATTTTTCTTTTTTGTCAAACAGTGAAAAGATTGAATGTGATAGACAGTCTGTTAAAACAGAAAACAGCAATGAACAATTAGCACTGAAGTTGTGGTATTTGATAGATTTCCATGATTAGCACTGAAGTGTTAGTAGCAAAGTGCACGACAACATAAATTTTGTTTTAAGTTTGAAGTTTTGTTTTTTCAATTTGTAATGGCATTTTAGACTTAAGGAACCTTTCAACTCCTACAGAAATATTGGATTTGATAGACAAGTCCTTTATTTTAGTTGAGATAATGAGTTTTATCTGGTGAAGAAAATTTGTACAAATTGACTCATTTATTTTAAAATATTTGTATTATGGAGATAAAAACATAGTTAAATTATTTAATTTTAAGAAATTGACTCAGTTATTTTAAAAGTCCAAATAAAATACTTCAGAGATAAAAAATGTAGTGAAATTATTTACTTTTATCACATCTTTTCATGGCGGGCATTTGGTCTAGTGGTATGATTCTCGCTTTGGGTGCGAGAGGTCCCGAGTTCGATTCTCGGAATGCCCCTTAACTATTTTGTGAATTTTACATTTTTTCTTGCAGAGATGAATTAGCACCAAATGGAAAAAAGATGCCACCAGAAGATAACTTGACAAGTTTTATTAGAGCAGATGTTATATTGCACAAAGCAGCAACTCTGCCTTTATTGTTTCAAAACAAAGTACAAGCACATTTGCTTTTATTAAGGTCGAACACGAAAGTTGAAAAAACACATGCAAGTGGAAGAAGGAATTGAGATTCCTCGTCTTCAGATAGAGATGCTGTTGGGAATTCCTCTGAAAGTTAATCCTTCATCACTAGAAGGGAACAGCAGAGTGTAAGGCATCTTAACTGGTCCACGGCGGTTCCTGAGTTTCTCATCATTGTTTCTCTGTGACAGTTTATTCTCAATGTCTGAGAGCTTCTTTCCAAACCTTTTGAAAGCCTCTAATGCCCTTGTATCAGATGTCCAATTTGGATTGTCCCTCTGCCCTAGATACACCTCATCAGAAGCATGCCTTGACAAGATTTCTATAACAGAAAGGTCAATAAGGGTCTGAAACTTTGGTGTAATAGTCTTCAAGAGAGCCTTCTGAGGGCTCTTCTTCAGCTCCTCATACTCAGCAGAACCCTCCTCAGGCATGAATCGCCTACTCAGAGTTGGACGGTTCAAGATTAAGCCTCCATAAGGATATTGTCCAAAATTAACAGCTGCATGCAGTGCTGAAGCAGTCCATATCACAATAGTGCAAGCTTCAACCAGCTCCTCACGTGTTTGCATCTTAGGCCACCATGGTTCATTTTTCTTGTCACCATGACCAACCTCTACCAGCTCTTTCCACCAAGCTTGGAGCTCTTTATCTTCTTTGAGTGTGTCATTGGATTTGTAGTACAAGAAAACATATTCATGAACCCATGTTTTGATAGCATCCCATATCTCAAGTCCATCAACAGCATAAGGGTAGTCTTCTATGAAGAGGCGAAGGCCATGAGGGCTCTCTGGATTCTCGGTTGCCATTCCTCTATATCACAATTTACAAGACACCAATTAAACTAGCTTTCAACTTTTGTTATCAATAAATTAAACCAGGATGAAAAGGAATCACCTTTTTATAAGATCAGCAGGCAATGCTTGATCTGTAAAAACCCAATCCTTGTACACTACAGCAGACATTTCCATAGAATACCTTCCCCATAAAAAGGTATTCTCTATAATTCCACCTTCGTTGACTAGTACTCCCCGAGCAAGGGCATTTATGTTCATGGTGTCACGATAGTGAGGGTGCAGGAGTTTATAGATAGGGTGAACAACACTGAGATGCCTGTTTGTTGCTATGACGAATGGCTCAACAACTGCATGTGTATTTAACCTATTATCCATGCAAAGATGTTATGATCATTCTATAGATATATAGATTGAATTGTTTTTATATTATTTTGCTGAGAAAATTTATACCAATGGCTGACTAGTTGATGATAGCAGGAGTCATTCGCTATTACATAGGCCTTTGCTAGGAGCCAGATAGAGCTTTGAACACCTTCATCTGCAGGCAGAAAAACTTGACTAACAACACCCGATTTATCATCCCCAGGATGTGGCAAACTCAGTTCTATGGCAAGTGGCCTTAAAGTTCCGTCTTCTTTCAGGAAAAGGATGGTTCTGCTAGCATAAGCTTTTGTGGATGTTGCATTTATTCGCCTTAAATATGTCATGATTGAGTCATGATGATCAAGTAGGAACAATCTCTTGCTTTGAATTGCCTTTCCAACCAAGTATATTTTACTAGTTATTATTCATAAAACCGTAAAATAAAACGAAATACAAAAAGTAACAGAGTTAATCAGATAAACTTTCATTAAGAAACACAATTTCATCATATTTGTACCTCATCTACAGTGAGCCCTTCTAAGTTGGGCTCTAGGTGTTCTTTGGTAATTTGACTAGTATGATCACCGTAGACTTGGCTATCTAGCTTGCTTTGTGGAGGGAAATCCTGCAATTAACACACAAGCAAAATCTAACCTTTTAGTTTGTTGTATTTTTTATAATAACAAAATCTTGATTAGGCTTACCTGAAGAAGACGAATCACATTTGGATTTACACCAGCAAGCATTTCTCTTGCAAATTCTTCATCAGTCATCCATGCAGACCTACCCCCTGCTCAAGTAATAACGAATAACCATGTGAGATATGAGTGATTCATAGATCCATTGGCACTCCAATGTTGTTTCGGTTCCCTTTTAGATACAAGTACTTAATATGAGATACCTTCAATTACTTTTGGAGGAGGAAACTTAAGGGCCTCTTCACCATCAGTCCTGAAGAATTCCTTGAGCACGGATAGTGGACTTATCTTGCTAAGGATATCCGTTGGCAGCTTAATTCCGCCTGAATAGAGTCCATGAACATCATCAAAGCTATCAAACTCGTTGGGTGTGAAATTCAAATTAAAAACAGATTCCAATGCTGGAAAAACATCTTGAGACACGGATTTCAGTCCATAAACCAGAAAGTCTGATGACTTCAAGTGTCCAAAAGCTTCATCTCTTGGAAGATAAATATCCAAGCTCCTACTCTCACTTTTTGGATCTGTTTCATCAACATACAGAATTTATTAGCGACAAAAACATAAATATTCAAACTCATAGTACTTCTAGACAATAAGCAACATTCATCCAACATATATAGCTAGCACAAATATTCAGTATGGATCATTCTATAATGAGGAAGTTGACCTGACATATTACTTTTCAGTTTCAAAAAATTACAGAAAAAGTTCATGAATCTTTATTATGATGACTAGAAGTTAAAGATAGAAATAGAAGCCAAACCTTTCCTTGTTGGTCTTCTACCAGTCCTCCCCCTACGAGGATAAGGTAAGGTGTCAGACCCTCCAAGAATAGGACGAGCATGCTGTTCACCTCTATCTGGATCACCTAAATCATTGTAGACATCATAGTCATAGATCCTCTCCCACTCTTTACGTTCTCCTGTTCCATCTCCTCTCAAGTTAACCAACTCTTCTTCTCTATACTTCACCAATGGAGCTGGTGTTTCACTCGGAAGATATGTCTGCAATATAACGTTGTTAGCTTCATCTTTTCATCAAAGTTAGTGAAAACCTAAAAGTGTAAGCAGTACTTGACCTGGTTGAGAAAGAAGATGCGATCATTTTTGAAGTGTTTGGCATTGTAAATCCACGAGTTGCAAAGAAAGTGGAGGCTTCCATGGTTTGGAATGTCTTCAAGAGTCAAACTCACAAGGAAGAACTCAGTTTGCATGAAATTCTTGATGTAAAACGCTCCAGGAACTCCCATCTCATCGTTCCATTCAAAATGAATATTGAATGCAGATTGGCCTGCTCCCAAAGTTGGCAATGAAGTGATGATACCTTCCAAAAAGGTAGGCTTTCCAAGCTTCCCCTTTCCGTTGGCTAACCAAAGAAAAGCAAAGAAAAAGCCAAAATCAGTGAAACCGTTTTACCATGCTTTCGTTTCACTTTTCTTGGACTCTATTAAAGATATACAAAAAGAAAAGTATACTGATATATGAAGTGAAAACGAAAAGAAGAAGAAGAAGAAGAAGAAGAAGAAGAAACGAACCATCTGCGTTGGTGGCACTGATGAGCTGGAGAGAAACTGACCGACCCAAGAAGGCAGTGAGATTATCGACTGTGGAACCAAGAATGCCGAGACCTTCACCAATGATTCCCCCAACACTGGTTAAGCTATTCAAGTCCAACACATTCTTTCGCATCAACACCACTTTCCCTTTTATCTTGTTCCCCCTATGGATCAGACCAGACACACCCGAAAACATCTTTGCAACCCACCAAAACTACGTATGACTCTTTCTTTTGGGGAGGACTACGTAAACATCAAGCGATGTGAAAGAAAAAACTGGTGAGGGTGGTATTTATAAGCAAGGACACTGAGAACCAAGAAGATAATGCTGCCACGTGCACACTGTCATAAGTGCATGCAATGAACACACGTTCAAAACTCGATAATATGGATTCACGTTAACTTGTTATAGTAACTTTTGGATAATAAATATTTATGGTAAATGGTTTTACAAAATTCCACTTATAAATTTGTGGATACACATTTTACATATTCAATGAAAATAACTTTAATTTTTTAACCAAAACAGTTCAATAATGATTTTTGAAATGATAAATCATCTAAAAAAAATATGTGTTAATACTTTCGTATTCACATACCCTAATATTTGAATTAGTGGGTCATATTTTAATAAGTAATTAATCGATAGTTAATTTTGTACAATAAAATATTCGAATAAATAGTTATGAGAAGTGCATTAGAGCATGCATGAAAGATTGATGCCACTTGCCCCAAACCATGGCACGTGTCTACACCAATACACAACTTAAAGGATAAAACACATTTTTTAATATTTATGTTATCAATATTTTTTCTATTTAAAAGGCGGATTTCATGCATTAATCACAATTTTTTCTCGTATTACAAATTTTAATAGTATAAAAAAATAGGTAACCCTTTAGTTCACAAAATTCTATATATAGTATATAAATTTGGTGAGCATCTCATTTGAAACAAGCTTATCCTATAAGGAAAAAACAATACATGAACTGCACATGCAGACACATAGGACAAACGAAAATTGAACTGATAATTGTAATAGTTCGATGATGGACTTCTCAGAGACAAGTTTTCTGCAATTTGGATAGCGGTGGATCTCTGCACATTGCTCCAAACAAATGAGAATAGGAATGGCAAATTCCATAAAAATAATGAACCAAGATTAATTCGACAATCTATAAATTGTCCTACCAAATTATAACATTTTCTCGTACTCGTTCTTCCTATTTCAATAGTTTAAGATTCTTTTGAAGAAAAAATTTAGGTGAAAATAGAGTATAGTATGAGAGTTCATGATGATCAAATTTGAAAACTCACAAAAAAAAAAAAAAAAAAAAAAAAAAAAAAAAAAAAAAAAATAAAAAACAAAAAAAAAAAAAAAAAAAAAAAAAATAGCATTACAAGTTGTTGCTTAATGAAATCCATGGATTTGGTCCTCTGAAGAAGATAAATTGAAAAGGGTTGTGATGTGAGGTGTCGAACCGAGTTCATGCAAGAAAGACAGCAAGTGCAAAATGCCATATACACCGATAGAATCTCAGTTCAGCACCTCTTCTCTTTCACTGACATCTTCCACGTTTCGATATATATTTTTTTGTTAAATTTAAAAACTCAAACATAATTTTTTAAGTAATCATATTGTTAAATTATTTTCTTTAAACTGTAGTAGAAATAGCTCTTTTATTTTTGTTATTAAGATAAAAACAAGAACTTTTCAACGTAAATGTGAAATTAAAAAGAATTAAAAGAACTAATATTAACCCTCTCGGGGAATTGTTCTCAAGGTTTGTTGACCTATTTTTCTTACTCTCGAATAATTAATGTAGTACTATAATAGATGCCCATTTTAACATGATACTTAAAATTGTTACTCTCGTGTACTATATATAATAATATATGTGTACTAATATGATAATATTTTTTATTATAATTGTTCTAATAATTTAAAAATTTTAATTTTAATTTTCATATTAAAAAATTAAATGAAATAAAAATTTGTTGTATTTTCCTAAATTTAAGTGAGTCGATTTGTTTAACCTACCCATTTATGGTGAATTGGGTTAATTTCGTTTGTCTAAAATTCATTGATAACTCAATTAGACTCACAAAGTGACTAACGAGTAGTGTGTTTTCACCGTTTTAATTATTTCCCTTTTCAAGTGTCGAATTAATCGTGTTCACTCTTTGATGTATCTATAGGTATTGAAGAGGTTCTCCTTTGAACTTTATTTTTTTCTTTGTGATATTAATATTTCATTATTTTATGTTTATAATATTTTTTTTCATTTTTCATCTTCACATCACTATTTTTATAATCCAGATGTTTTTCTTCCTTTTACATCGTAAAGTATGAATGAATTAGGATTTTCTTTTCAATATTCATGCCAGGGCTTGCTAGAAACTAAATAACTAATTGGACCTAAACGCATTACTGGGCCAAATTTATGGGTTTCATCATACTTTGATAATAGACATAGGACTTCGTATTCTGCACCTCCATGCTTTCTTCGCGCACCTCCATAGTTAAAAGCAAAAATATTATTTTACTCTTCTATTTTTTTTTTTTTCATCTTTTCAGCATACTTTCCTTCTATTATTTATTTTAAAAATTAAACATTGTATATAGAATTGATCACACAACACATTATTTTTTTCCAAGACAATAAGACATCGGAAATAAGTTTTGTTGTGTATAATTTCACAGCATTTTTTTTTTCTTATAAAAAAAGTTCTCATTATGCGTTGACAGAAACTTTCCATCAAAAGTATTTGTTGAAAAAAAAATCTTTAAAAAAAGTGAAGTGTAAACTTAATATTAAGGTATGTGAGAATAGTAAGGCCCGTGTTTTATTAAAAATGGGTTTGTGCATATTTGAATAATGTTTTACAAGGAGAAGAAAAACGAAACAGTACGACAAACCCTAATTTATATCGGACTGAATTTTGGGCCAAATTGTTTATCAAATCCACTCACTTGTATATTTACTATTTAATACTAAATTAACCTTTGTAAATAATCCAGATCCTAAAAATATATACATGTATCAAACTTCAATTTTCTTCATCCTAGTGTAGAAAACTAAAAGATTCTCAAATTCATTAAATTAATTAGTAGATTATGTTTGGCAGGAAATTTAATTTTTTTTTTTTTTACTTGTTTAAAAACTTATTTGCTATGTTTGGTAAATATGTTAGTATAATGTTTTTAGAATGCTAAATTTTTTATTCTTATATTACTTGTTAAATTCTTGTTTACTTTTTTTAATTAATATATACTTTATTATATATTAACCATTATATAAATCAACACAAGGAAATTCTTGTTTATATTTTAAATTTAATTGAAAATATGTCGATATATGGTAAAAGATAAATTATAATATATTTTAATATGGAAAAATATAGCATTTAAAATTAAACAATATAATTAAAATAATTTGTTTGTTAATAAGAAATAAAAAGTTTTAAATTAATTATAAATAAAAATACCCAAAATATATTTGTATATTTTACTTTTAACGTATATTGAAATAATTAATTTTAATGAACTTATTTTTCCAACTTGTGAATTACTTGATGATAGGAACATTATTAGTACTTGTCTGCGATAATTTTATTTAAACAAGGATTTTTTAGGTTATTTTTTATTTAATTCCATATCCGTGAGTTTTATTTATTTCACAATTTTAATTTTCAGATTAAAAAAATTGTAATTTCACTCCAATAATGAATTTATAATTATCTCCTTTGTGTTGCCTCAATCAAACCTCGTATATTAGTTTATTATATCATAAAAAAATAGTTAATAAATTGGGATATAGAAATAAACGCATCTAAATTTAAAAAAATTATAAATTTTTTTTTTTGAAAATCTATAAATTAAACTTACCAAAAAAAACTGTAAAGAAAATCAATGGTTAATTTAGTATTAAATAGTAACCAAACTAGGACTCAAGGAACTAACATCACTTTATTAATTGTTGATTCACCTATCATATGCCACTGATTTCAATTTCTAAATCATAGAACAATAGATTTATGTAAGAATAGAAATTTTCTGTTACGAAGTTGGACATTTTTTATTGATTCAATGCCAATTTTAATAATAATAATAATAATAATAATAATTTATATATATAAGATTATTTTATATTCGAGCTATTTTTGATTTTGTTGGTTTTTATTTAAAGAAACACAGAAACATGAACAAAAATATGGAAAAATCTAATTAATTATTTACCATAATCTAATCTGAATTAGTAAAACTAATAAAAATATTAATTTATTTTGTTTCTTTATTTTTTATAACAGTAATAGCTTCGTAATACAATTATTTGTTATTTACTTATATATATTTCAAGAAAAATATTGGCAACTCTTTTTCATTGATCTAATTGAGCCACTGCTTCAAAATTAACTTTATGAATAATATTTATAAATAAAACGCATCTATTATTTATTTATCATTAAAATAATAATATTTTTTTTCACACGATTGTTTTGGGTGATGTAACGAAAAACTAGGTAGAATTGAATAGTAGAAGAAAAAGCAGAAGTAATAACATAACAAAACCTAAAAACTCAACACACTCCTTCTATTCTATTCTCCTTTCTCTTCCCTTCAACTCCACGGCGCAGATCCGAGGAGTTTGGGAAACCCTAATTCCTCTTTCGCTTCCGATTCGTTGCTTCTCTCTTTCTCTCTATTCCACCAACTTCAGGTAACCCTAGCTTCTCTCTCTATCTTCACCAACGTTCATCGTTTCCACAAATCCGCTTTTATTTAATTTTTTTTTTTTTGTTTTCATATCACTCTCCTTGTTATGTTTTGAACATGTGCTTGATCTGATTACTCTCTTCGCCAAACTTTTCATTCGATTTTAGATGTTATGTTTTTGTTATTTGTTTTATGTTTAGTTCGAACTTAAATTTTGAATCATCGTCGTTTTTTTATTTTCTGTTTTTGCGCAGATTAGAGTAATGCTCTGAATTTTGATCGGTTTAATATATATTTTAATTTTATTATTGGTGGTTTTGAATTGTTTTTTTAATTTTTTTTTATCTGGCATCATGCGAAAAGAAAAAGGATTTGGCATAGCTAAGAGCCCCTTTGCCTTTTTTCACTTGCGTTCTCTCACGATGATTTATTGGGATTTAATTTTTGTTATCGGTTTTAGATGTGTTAGGTCTTTTTATGTACACGTAACTGTTTAATTTTACTGAGGTTTCTGTTCTGCAGTGATGGCAGGATTGGCTCCTGAGGGTTCTCAATTTGACGCTCGGCAGTATGATTCTAAGATGAATGAACTGTGAGTTTTTGCACTTTATATTTTTCATTGCGTGTGATGCTTGGCTTCTTAAATTCTTGTAGTTTTCTGTAATTTATTGTTTTGAAAATTAATTGCAGGCTTTCTGCCGATGGACAAGAGTTTTTCACCTCATATGATGAAGTCTATGAGAGTTTTGATGCTATGGGTTTACAAGAAAATCTTCTCAGAGGCATATATGCTTATGGTATGGGAAATGATTTCTTTTTTGTTTCCTCTGGTGCTTGTTCAATACTAGAGAAGTATTAGGATTACCCTCTTTTAAACACTCTTGACAATGGTTAATAGGTTCCTTTTTTTAAAGAATCAGACTCATCTTCAAAGTTACTTTTCAAGGCAACTGAATTGACCTTTTACAGAACAAACCAACTATAAAGCGTGTATTTCTGTGAGTGTGACAGTGTCAATCACTCAGCAATTTTGAAGATTTGGATTAACTGCTTTTATTAACGAATTTTGACATTGTTCTCTTCAATGGTTACCCTATTGGAGTTTTACTTTCATTCATTATCTCTGCAATCGACATATCTGGAACTTCTTACAATTGTAATTATATTTTAGCAAAACAATTTAAATTTTCGTTTAATTGGAATTAATTAATTTACTGAAGTTTTTCTTTGAATTTTAAAAGTCATTAGGATTTATTTTAAGTGGAGTTTTGGTACAATGGTTTGGGTTGTCACCATTACCTGGAGTCGTACGATCTAGATGTGGAACTGACCTTTTGAAAACAAAGATGCCTACTATTTGGCCCCTGCTTGGAATTATTGTTTCCTGAATTTACATCTATTTCCATTTCAAACTATTTTGTATAGATTATAAAGTGGATTTGCTGGTAACAACCATATGATATGTATCTTTTTTATTGTTTGAAACTGAAATCTTTTTTGATGAGGGGCATCAGTGTGGCATGTTTAGAAGAACAAAACAAATGTTATATGCAGTTAACTGTAGCCCAATTTGATGTGTAATCTTTTATTCTTCGTTCTATAGGTTTTGAGAGGCCTTCTGCAATACAGCAAAGGGGGATTGTTCCTTTCTGCAAAGGTCTGGACGTGATTCAGCAGGCTCAGTCTGGAACTGGAAAGACAGCTACGTTCTGTTCAGGAATTTTGCAGCAACTAGATTATGGACTGGTTCAGTGCCAGGCTTTGGTTTTGGCACCAACAAGGGAGCTTGCACAGCAGATTGAAAAGGTTATGCGAGCTCTCGGGGATTACCTTGGCGTCAAGGTTCATGCTTGTGTTGGTGGGACCAGTGTACGTGAGGATCAGCGCATTCTCCAAGCTGGTGTACACACTGTTGTTGGCACTCCTGGGCGTGTGTTTGACATGCTCCGCAGACAGTCTCTTCGCCCTGATCACATAAAGATGTTTGTCCTGGATGAGGCTGATGAAATGCTTTCACGTGGTTTCAAGGATCAGGTTTGTTGGTTTTCCATTCGTTTGTTGAAAAAGAGTGGATTTGGTGTTTTTTTTTTCTTGACTTACATCTAACATTCTTTCGTGCATATTACTGATAGATGAAGTCATCTTGAGTTAAATAACTAACAGTTTTCTTTTTCGCGCATGAAATGCAGATCTATGACATCTTCCAGCTACTGCCTGGTCAAATTCAGGTTGGCGTGTTCTCTGCTACAATGCCACCCGAGGCCTTGGAGATTACCAGAAAGTTCATGAATAGGCCAGTGAGAATCCTGGTAAAGCGTGATGAATTGACCCTTGAGGGTATCAAGCAGTTTTATGTGAATGTTGACAAGGAAGAATGGAAACTGGAGACACTATGCGACCTTTATGAGACTTTGGCTATCACCCAGAGTGTCATCTTTGTGAACACAAGGCGCAAGGTGGACTGGCTCACTGACAAGATGCGAAGCAATGATCACACAGTTTCAGCCACTCATGGAGACATGGACCAAAACACTCGTGATATCATCATGCGCGAATTTCGCTCTGGCTCTTCTCGAGTTCTAATCACCACTGACCTCTTGGCTCGTGGTATTGATGTACAGCAAGTGTCTTTGGTTATAAACTATGATCTGCCAACCCAACCTGAAAATTATCTTCACCGCATTGGGCGAAGTGGGCGTTTTGGAAGAAAAGGTGTTGCCATAAACTTTGTGACACTGGAAGATGCCAGAATGCTATCTGATATTCAGAAGTTCTACAATGTCACTATAGAGGAGTTGCCCTCAAATGTTGCTGATCTGCTCTGATGGGTTAATTTTTATTCTTTGTTAAGTCATCAGAGCTATTACTTTTTGACAGTTATGATTTTGTGCCTTTTTTTTTCTTTTTCAATTTTTACCGGTTAGAGTTCAAAGACACCTTTATTTATAATGGATTCTATAAAATTTGTTTATTTGCTTATTTAGTTGGTTGCCCAAAGACACCTTGTTTGCTTAACTGTGTTGCATGCAGAATGCCTTAACCTCTTCCTGGCGTCAAAGCCGACGCACGGACCCATATAAAAAAAGAGTCTGTGTGCATTACGAAATTCTACAAATGGTAAAGTAATATATTTGATCGTAACCAAGTATGGAATGAAGTTAGTTTTCAAGTGAAATTTAGTATAAGAGTTATGATTTAATTTGAGTTAAAGATATTTTAGTTTAAGAAATTGTATGCATCCGTCCAATCATCACAGTTGTTTATGATTTTATCACTGAAGGCTTCAAATCGCTTTTTCTTGACGCAACCTATGTAGTTTTTCTTTTTGACACTGCAAGAAAAGAAGGCTTAAGATAATTTTATTATTCCTTGAAGAGTTGTTTTACCAAAAATTTTGCTACTGATTTGTTTGTTTTCTTTGAAAATCAAACACTGGTATGGTTAGTCATGGCTATTCAATAATATGCTCCGTTGAGTGAACACTGATCTTACCTACAATTTCACAAAACCGCACACTTATTCTTGCAGCAAAACAATTTCCCTGAACAGAGTCATCATAAAAAATGAGAAACAAAAACCTCCCTTAACAGAACTATGTTAGAGAATCTTCACATGTTGAGTTGATGGAAGGGAGTTACTACAAAATCTTAAAAAAATGAAAATGGGATGGAGCCTAAGGTGAATGGATTCAAAATTTTCAAGTCAATATTAATAAAGTAATCTATCAAATAACATTAAATAAATATATCATTTAAGTAAAACTTATAATATAATTGATAGAATATGTGGAATGAAACAATTCAGTGCAATGTAATATTTAAACTATTTAAATTTGTTTTTCTTTGTAATTTAAATTAAATTGCATTATATTTATATGTTGTATGTTTCCCATTATGGCGCATTAATATATAAGATTTAAATAAGTTATTTATTATAATTTTTAATTTTTTTTCTCTCAGAATCATTTTTGATACATAATAAGAAAGAATAAAAGTAAAGATAAAACTAAAAAATTATGCTATTTTAACATACATATAAAAAAGAACAAACGTCGTTCAACAGTATTATAAACAAAATACTTAGTTCATAAAACTCATCTATTTAAATATTTTACAACCACTAAAACCTATAACAAAATATCATTTTAGTGTTCTTAACATTCAAAATTACATAAAGACCAAATAAACATTAAAATAGCAATGAAATATCTAGTTTTGATCGCAAGAAGAAAAAAGTGATACTGAAATAATCACAGATTATTTTACACGCAAAGCTTTGCATGCATAATATTGTTATCACACCATGTGCCCCCTCCCCACCAAGAAAAATTGGAGGAAAAATGGAGACACTAGCCCATTTCTACATTGGTATGAATGAGTTGGTTGGAGAACCCACCCTAAAAACTTTAAGCTCTTGCTGCATTAGGATGCATCATTAAAACTCTACAGTGTTCAAATCGATCATTTTCAATACTGCATAATGAAAGTGTTTTTTGAAAGATACGTGCTAACTCCTGATCAAGTACTTCTTTTAGTGGGACACTAGCAATTAGACTGAACATGATTACTTTAATGGTACTAACACACTTATCATCATAACTAATCATGATGAGTTGATATGAGATTGCACTTTCGGCCAAAACTTAAAAGCCAAGTTTGTAGAAAATTGTGAGAGCAACTTTCCAAATGCTTGCTGCAACGAAAGAGGACAAAATATTGGAACTTGGGAGGTCTATAATAATTGCCTTTGGTAGCTATAATAATTTGGTTTAGAGTCTTTTTTTTCACACTTGCACTAGACTGAAATTTGCCACTGAAAAAAAATTCATGTGAGTGTTGTTTTTAGGAGAAATAAATGAAGGTTTTTCTTTTACATTGTGGGTTGCAGAAACCAAGCACTCACATGTGGGGAACCATGGGGGCACTATTCAAGAGGGTGGTACAGAATGGTCAAATGAAAATCAGAGCATTTTCATCTTAGAGTCTGTGAATATTTTGACACAACAATGAGTCATTCCTCTGATCCTATTTCATTTTATATATTATTATAATATTTTATTGTAGACTAAAACAAAAAATTTCATTTGATATTCTTGTAAAAATGTTATTTTATGCTCTATTTGACTCCTAATTTTAACACTTGCACGTGTGAAAGCTAGTGAATCCAAAGGCTTCATGAGATTCTGCTCTGCAAAGAAAGTTGGATCAGGTTCACTCTACCCTACTGATTTTCATTAATGAAAGCAACATGTCATCTTCTAGTGCCTCCAACCCATAAAGATTTTATTATATAAATTAAGGAAAGAGTTTTCAATTTAATATCAAAATCTTTTTTTTTTAATGAAATAAATGAATGTGAACTGTAATGCAAAAAGACCAAAACTATAATTTAATCTAAATTAAAGCAACAGAAGCAATAAACAATGCCTAACATACAACTACAAAAAAGCAAAGCCATAAACCCTTTTATCTGAACTTGTTCTTTCTTACCACTCTTGGGGCATTGTGGTTGGCATGAAGATGGAGTTCAGATCCAAGTCATGCAGAGATGAAAGGTTCCAGATTGAAAGCAACAGTGGAGGCAAGGTGGCCCCAACAAGCATGCAAGATCTGAGGTGTCACAGTGCCAATAATGCTTCTTCTGGTTATGTAAACCAGATAGGTTGCAGTGGTAAGGAGATGAAGGTGAAGAAAGGGAAAAGGGCAGCTGCTAAACCATCAAAAAGTTGGAGCTTTAGTGATCCTGAGTTGCAGAGGAAGAAGAGGGTTGCTGGCTATAAAATCTATGCAGCAGAGGGCAAAATGAAAGGCTCTTTGAGAAAGAGTTTCAGGTGGATCAAACACACATACACTCAAGCTCTCTATGGATGGTGGTGAATCATGTTTTCTTCTCTGTTCTTCATGTTTTCTTCTCTGTAATGAGAGTTACTTGTTTGTTTTTCTCTCAGTAAATGTTTAAATTAAATCATCCTGTGATCTGGTTCAGAAGTTTAACTCCCTTTTGTATGAAATTCCATTACTACTACTGAATTTCTTACTTATCAGTTCAAATTTTAAGATGGATATGATACTGGATTTGAATTAGATTTTGATTGATCTATTTCAATTTTGATTATATATGTCAAGAAGACAGACAAAGAAAAAGTTTTATGACAGAATCACTCTGTTTCTACTCTGTTTCTGTTCTGTTTCAGCCTGTTATATGTATCATGGCTAAATTCAAACCAACCAAAAGAGGGTAAGGAAGAAATTGATGCCCAAAGAAAAAGTTTTCCCCTTTATCCCTGTTAATGTCATAGAATGATTTAACATTGATTAAACATTCCAAACTGCTTTACCAATCTTGCAAATTTGGTTTGAAAATGAAGTTTTAAACAATGTCACAAATCTATTTCAATGATTTATCAACTAACTATACAAATAATCTTCAACAGTTGTCATTGTGACCACATTTATTTACAATGTCAAGGATTCCAACAAAATTGAAACTATTAAAGTAATTTTTTTTATCTTTTAACCTTTTTTCCCTAATTAGTGGAGATGAAAACAAAATATAATATGACCAAAAAGGTAATGATGAAAGGAAAATATACATAAAGTATATGCAATATTATTAGAGACAGAATACAATACGTTGTTAATTGTTTTGAAAGTCAACTTTTCTTAAGGGGTGTTTTATTTAATTTATAATATATTATGATGTTAATTTAATAAATTGAAATTTTTGTTTAAGTTAGGAAAATAATTTAAAAATAACTAATAGTGGTTTATCACAAATATTTTATGCCTCCTTCACTCTTAATTGAAAAAGAACCACTATCACAACACAATTGTTGTGGGATTTCACCCAAATCCCATTTGATGTTATTGATAGATTTTTTATTGTATTTGATTGATGTTTATAGAAAAAAAAAAAAGTTGATAGTTGGTTGAGAGAATGGAAGAGGGTGAATGAAGATGAAAATAAAATTGAATCTTTGGTGAAAGAGAATAACGAAGAATAATAATTTAAAATTAATGAAATTTATTGTATTGTTTCTTATATATTTCTACTTATCTCTTTATTTTTATTTTTTTTATCTTTGCCCTATTTTTTTATCAAACACATTTAAATGATGACCGATTAGAAAAACATATACACGAGACTTGAAATATATGTAATAAATTTGAACGACACTTAGAAATGAGTTTTAAAATATATGTGAAGGATTTGGAAAACATGTTAGAGCTTAGACAGTTATTAGGAATTCACCCTATCAACATTTATTATAAATCTGCATTTTGGAGTTGAAAATATTTTCCGAAAAAACTATTTTAAAACATATTATTTATTATTTTTGAATTTTAAGAATTTAAAATCATCATAAATTATATTTTAAAAAATATTAAAACTATATAGTGCTGTAACAAATACAAAAATAGATAAATATAAACATTTTTGTGTGTAAGAACTTGGCACTTTTATTAAGTCTAACCTATCATTAATACATCATCTAGCACTTTTTCACATCATGATAAGAATGAACTAAAAAATATAAAACTAATTTAGAACAATTTTAATTTTAGTTAAACTAACAAGTAACTTAGTTTTATAAGTTACTATTGATTATTTATTTTCAAATTATTAAAGTTACATTTCTTAATGATGTTTTCATCTATTAATATCTTTCCTATGAATTTAAGTCAATACTCATTGTTGATTTTCCATACACAAATGTTTTGTCTTAATAAATGCTTTATCACATAATTTTCCAAATTATATTTTAAAAATAGTATTTATTAAGAGGCGAGTCAGATTAAGAGTAATAAACTTTAATTTTACAATTTGTTTGACTTATCTCAAATTAATAACACCATAACCAAGTGTAATGACACAAAAGTAAAATATGTTATTTTCTTTTTATTCTACATATAAACTAATTGTTCTTGATAATTATAGATAAATATTATTCAAATCTTAATGAAAGTACGATAACTTATTTTATTTTATTTTTTAAATTTTAAAAACCTATACATTTATATTTTATTTAATATTTTTGTATTATGGAATTATGATATTATATTTTAAAAGTATTAAATACATTTTACATTATTAGAATAAGTAATAAATATAAATTGGATAACTTTCATGTGTACCTTAATAAAACCTTCTTGCCCAATAAACGACATTTTCTCAACGAAATAAGACCTATTTCTTTAAAAATTACAAAATTAATTCTGGCGATTTCAATGAAAAAGACATGAATATAAAATATGTGATTAATTAATTATTGTCATATTCAATAATTCAAAAACGATATCACGAAAATTAGTTCTACAAATCTCTAAACTAAAGGAATATCAATGGACCCCGTAAAATCATGTTTAAAAAGACGAACTCTGGTTCACATCATGGTTACGAACTGCCCAAATAATTTGCCGCAAAAGCTGCTTTACCCTATTTCTTTTCTTCCAACCAACACACCAATTAATAGTTATACACTCAGTAGTACCTGTTTTTGCACATGAAAAGAGCTCGCTCTCAAGCTGTACGTGGATAAAACTAAGAAAACAGCCCCTAAAATTTGTAGTATTGTAGCACCGATGTTTTACGCAGTTGGTAGCTAATCAAATTTCCCACTTGAATGTCAACAAACATGATAAAAAATGACATGAGACTTTACTAAAAAATATAAAGGAGGAACGATGGTATTAAGTAGCACAAAGCTGAGTAAACGGTCAACTGTATTAACAATAGCCTTTTCAAGGCCAGATTTGTAAGGAAACCACTTGACCATATCTTTCTTTGTATATTTTAGTGACAATTACCATTTTGTTGCAGTTTTCCTCCAACAAAATGCATAGACAACACTCCACTCGGTAGTTTATGAAACTCATTTAAGAATTTACGAACATAGGTGATCAAGAATGGCTGGCTGCCAGATGTTAATACTGTAACCTCTCGTCTTTGAAATTCAGGGTCTCAAGACCTCGTATAGTTGACTCAAAATTCTTCATGTTCGATGTATTTCTGCCAGAGGATATTTGTTGTGCTCAAATGACATGATAGAACTTCTATGAGCACCAGAGATTTTACGGAGAGCTCCTGGACTAGCATCCATGGTGAGAGGATGAGAGGGCTCACTCTCATTGCCCACAGCTGCATCACGACTGCTGGATACAGCAACTCGCCTTGAAGATACACTTGGACGGAACAAATTAGAACTAGACAACTACATACAGCATACACAATTTAAAGTAACGGGAAAACCAACCGTGGCTTTTAGTCACCATTCCATAAACAGATATACTAACCTTAACATCTTTAGATCCAGTTGATTCAATGGGAACTGGGGCTTTTGGTCTTGACAAGATTCCATCATTTGGAATAGGTCCAGAGTTTCTTCTTAGAGCAGGATCAGACGAAGACCAACCAGTATGCCTACTGTTCTCAACACCTGCACAGAAATTTCCCACATTAAAAGCAGCATACCCGTAAAAACATGGAAAATCCGAGGTTGACAAAATAATAGGAAGAATACAAACAACTAAGATTTATGAGCTAAGTAAGGAACATTTATTACTAACACAATAATAAACCAGGCACATAGAATAGAAGTGAAAAGGGAAGAAAATTATACCAGTCTGTCTATCAGCATTTATAACAGCTGGCGGCACCCCAGAACTTGGTCCAGCAGCAGAACCCTAAAAATGTTACTTAAAAGTAAGATAATTAATATCAAAAGCAAATATCAAACCTAATGCCACTGTATAGCAAACCATCACTTACAATAGCACGAGGAGCAGGTGTGGCAATTTGAGTTTGCTGATATTACAAAATGGTCCAATCAAAGACATAATCAAACTGGAATCCTGTAACAAGATAACACCAGCCAAAACACATAGATTACGTATTAAAACATTACCATCTAGTTATTAGAGACTACCCCACATCCAAAAGTGAAATATCACTTGCAAAACTGAATGCTCAAACCTTCACGAATGAAAAGGTCACGGAAAAGCCTTTTCAAATAAGCATAATCTGGTTTGTCATCAAACCGCAGCAACCGACAGTAATGGAAGTATGAAACAAACTCAGATGGGTAGCCACGACACAAAGACTAACAAAGAAGCAAGCCACATTTTGTCATGATCAAGGGTCACATAGATAATATGTACGAACACACTATTTTATACACAGTTTATCTCACCTCAATAGAAGTACAAATTTTCATCTCACTGATTTTCTCATACTTCTGTTTCTTAGTACCCGCTTTCATTCCCTGCCACGGGAGACTATAGAAATACTAAGTAAAAAATTAAATTAAAAGGTGATAAAAGAAAGACAATAAAACAAAGGAGCATGAACAACTACCTTCCTCTCAAAAAATACATAAGAACAAATCCAAGTGACTCCAAGTCGTCCCTACGGCTTTGCTCTAATAAAGAAAAAAAGGGTAATCCCAAACTTCAGAATAAATTAACAATAAATAAAATGACAAGGGAGTTTAATAAAGAGTTTCATTGAGCACGCACCAATTCCAAGATAAGTATTCATGCTAGCGTATCTAGCAGTTCCCGTCAAATTCTTATTCTCTCTGCACAGATTAGAAGCAAGTGACAATCAGAGAAACCCCACAAAATCCAACTATTATTATAAAATAATAACTTGGAAGTACTGTACAGACATTCATATAAATAATTAAAAAAAAAAACAAAGAATAATACAAAATCATCATTGAGAAACTACTTAACAACAATTTTATGCACTAATTGTTGAAACATATGTTACAAATAAAAAAATAGTAAATATAACCCACAATTGGAAACGAAAGAATTTAAATTGGATTTATTGTCTGTGTAAACTCTATACTTTTATCAATTGCACCTATCAATTTTCATACAACTCACAATGTAGCACCTATCAGTTAACTTGTTCAGTTAATCATAGAACTTTGAATAGCAGGTACATTAAAATTTTCAAGCAATTCCATATCACACATCCACATTTGGTAGTTAACAGATTTATCAATATTATTCTACTACTCAATGGTCTAGTGAAAATAAACTAGCTTCATATCTTGCCAAAATTAGAATACATCACAGCTGCATAAAGTAACAAATCAGAGGGCCCACCAAATTCCCCCACCACACGCCTCAGTGTTGCTGAACAAAAAGCAACAACTCTTTTATTAGGAAACCCTCTATCTAAAAAGTCAGTGTCCTTAAATAACGATATAACATTTTCAGATATTGGATTTGCCATATTCAGTCTATCATTATCCTAATTCTTAAAAAATAAAATTAGTTTTAGCTTTGCTACAAGCACATAAAATAAAATAAAAAATGAAAATGACACAAAATACCTGTAAGTAATATGTCGATGGGTAGAGGTGTCTCTGTATTTCTTAGCAAGACCAAAGTCAATGGCATAAACCTATAAAAGAGGTCAATTTTATTAGGATGCATCCAAGTTCAAGAGATAACAGAAAGGGACAAAAATAAAAGGATTGCAAAAGCAAGCATCAAACTAATACCTGATTTGCACGCCTCCCCAAACCCATTAGGAAGTTGTCTGGCTTGATGTCCCTATGTAAAAATGATTTGGAATGAACAAATTCACTCGATTTATCTGCAAACAGTTCGAGATTGCCCCATTTAAAACAAATGTAAAAGTAAATTAGAAGAGTATCTACACAATACAAGACATCCCACCATCTGATCAGCAAGCATGAGAACAGTTTTGAGGGACAATTTCCGGGTACAGAAATTGAATAAATCCTCAAGACTAGGGCCCAGTAAATCCATCACAAGGAAATTGTAGTCTCCTTCAATACCAAACCATCTCAAGTATGGGATCCCGACTGTCAAATAAAAATAGTGAAACAAAAACATTTAAGCTGAGTAACACAGATTCTACACAGTAAGCAAAGAGATAGGAACGATAGAAATTCAGTAAGAATAAGAAAGGACATTACTTCCTCCTTGCAGTATCTTATATAACTTTGATTCATACAACAATTGAGGATGCTTGGTTTTGACATTTTCCTGAATCAAAAGACAGGGAGAAACGGAAAAGAAACATTTCATAAAACATATCACTAATCCTCAACAGTCAACACAGTTCTTCAAAAAGTCAACTATAATCAATGCCATTAATGACAGAGGAGTTGTGAAACTAAGGCACAAGGGACAAATTCATCAAGAAACAGACTTACGGCACACCTTTTGGCACCTCTGGCCACATTAATTCCTCTTTAACAATTAAATCAATTAAAACATTTTCCAACACTACACCGTTTATCACACGTTCCCATGAAGCACATTCGCTAAAACTGAACAACACGCCTCCACGAGACTTCATAGTGTATATATATATATATATATATATATATAACTCTTTACAATTTCCCAACAAAAGATGATAAACAAAACAATGTACTTTTCACCAATTCACGCAAATTGTGTTTCGGATTAGCAAACATGAAACAAATTATGAGTTAGAGTAAGTCATAGTACTCACGAGCTTAATTGCAACCTCTTCATCTGTCTGGATATTCACACCTGAAAGAAAAATAAATTAAAATAAATAAATAATTGAAAGTAAATAAGCATAAATTAAAAGCGTGGAAGGAAGAGAAGAAACCGAGATAGATCTCGCCGAAGGATCCGCTACCAATCTTGCGGCCAAGACGAAACTTGTTTCCAACCCGAGGTTCCATGGGATGGAGCAAAACCCTAGGGTGGGGAATTAAACCCTATAAATTGAGAATTGAGAAAGGACGGAGTTGGAAGTAGCAGAGAAATTGCAGTGGAAAGGAAGAGGACATGAATGCCAAATCAGAAAAAGGTGAGGATAAAATTGGAAATAAGACTTTCCCTCCCGCTTTTCATCCAACCAAACGGATTTTCTTTCTGTGCTTTTCAGGAGCCTGCAGAAAGCAGCAACTGACTGCTGCTGTGGTTTTTTCTTTTTCTAAAAAAAATAAAGTATTTTTAATTCTTTCTTTCCGTTCATTTATAATAATTGTATATTTAAATTAAGTATACCATAAAAGATAGGCAAAATAGCTTCTAAAATGAAAAAAAAAAAAGTAAAAACAAATCAAGTAAATTAGTAGAGAAAACAAAAGGCAAAATAAAAACAATTAGGGTGTAATTCAGAAATAAAAACTACTAAAATAGATTTATATTTTAAACAAACTTTTTTTTATCAAACCAACTTATGAATTAGTCAAATTAGATTATATATAATACTTGAGTATTTTTTTTTTTTTTTATCATTATGTTGGTAATGATAAATTTTCGCTACCTTTATTAACAATGATTTTTATAATTTTTGATTAATTGATTTTAAAAGGTATTATTTTTTTATTATAAATTATATATATTTGTTTAATGATTATTTTAATATAATATTTAATTAGCTAATAATACAATTTTGTAAGCACAGTAAATAAAAATAAACTCAGTGTAATGTGAGTAGGATAGGAAAATTGATTTGAGCAGTATGAAGCAAAAGGAGATATTTTGGTCTCATTTTCTGTTGCAAGTGGAAGATCTGGATAGCCATAGTTGTCAAGTACAGATGGATAAGTGCTGCAAATATCCAAAATAGTCCTGACAGGTGACAGATAAAAAAGAGAAAATTATACGAGAATTTGTATTGACGTGGCAAGAGGATTACAACCATTTTTGTCGTCTTTTCTTAGCCTCCTTTTCCATCCAGTGGCGTCCATTTGGGGGCGTTTTTTATTAAAAAAATGCAATAATATATTTTTTTAACTTCCAAAACAAGCTATACCGTACGAGAAAACAGAAATTTTAAAACTGATCAACACTACTTGGCTGCTTTCATTTCTTCAACATCAGTTGAATTATAATCATCTGCTACGTAAGAAATACACTTTGATCATTCAGAACTTACTAGCTTGGTGAGCTTTTCTACTTAAATATGTTACATACAACAGCTCCCATGCTTTTTTTCTTAATGCAAGGAGCTTTAATTCACCCCCACACATAAGCACGAAAAGAATTTAAATGAGACTAGAGCTAAAAAAATTAAAAAATGCAACTCCTAAAAGGACTGAAAACTGTTTTTAATTGTCATGATGGGGACAAAGACCCCACTGAAGACTGCTGCTTCTTCTGCAACTTACCTCTAAAATGCCTAATCTTTGCTTCCACTCTTGCCGTGAATCCAATCTTCGTTTCGTGCCTTGCTTTAGAACGCTCCCTCGTCCACATGTGTTGATCTTCAATGTCCTTCTTGTAGTACTTGATTTCTTGGATAATGTGATGATCCATGGGATGAAAACATCTTTGGAAGGATATGTGGGCGAGATAAGGAAGAACGCATGTGATTGTTACTAATAGGGTTGTTGTCCAATAAATAGGAGCAGGAGCAAGAACCTCCACCAATATTTTGTAGGCAGTCTTGCAATATTTTGGTGGAAGCATGCCATACAACAAGAGAAAGAGGTACCAAGTGGTTATGCTGCCCCACACAAAGAGGTGTTGAATCCATGTGAAATGGCTCATTGTCAGTGCAATCTGACAATTGACAGTCCATATGATGCAAGTGAACATCGTGGTACCAACAGCAGCCATGTCTGCGACCTGGCCATTGACACGGAATGCTTGGTCATAGAAGATGATAATGACAAGGAAGAAGATGACGAGGGAGGAATAAAGACCATTCCCCATCCATCCCAAGATTCTATACCAGTCAAAGAACAAGTTTTTGGGTCCTTGCTGATACAGTGCAGGAAACTGCAACGAGCGATGTCACATCAAAGGTTAGATTTATCCAAACACGGACAAAAATACAGACTACATTGATGGCGTTTCAACAGAACAAACCTGTAAGCAAACTTCTGATGGAACATCTTGTTCAAAAACTCCAAGAGAAATGACAGGCAATGATGTAAGAACAACATTGAACAATATCATGTACCAGTCATCATAAACCGATTGTCCAGAGAAGCCCGCAAAGGCCTCAAAATAGAAAATGGTGAGGCCAAATGCTATATTTTTGTAGAAGAAATAACATATCTGGTATAAATAAAGAATCACTTTAGAAGAGAAATATTCGACTCAGTTCATAACAAACAAAATGCAAAAGATATTACATTTATTTCTATCCATGCACAGGATAACAGTGAACATGACATCAAAGACATTGAAGACATGAGAATAATGATCAAGATTCAGGATAAATATACGAATTACCATTTGTGCAATTCTCTTGTAACACCAGTGTCCATGGACTACCAGAAGCCGCTCCAAAAACCGGAATTGGGCAATAGAAAAGTCACTAGCCATTACTGCCTGAAAAGAATTTGAAAGCTTGAGTTCCACAACTTCAACATAAGGTACAATTTCCAAACAGAGAAAAGAACACATCTGATTTTTCTTTATCCTAAGAAGTCCTATAGAACGAGTGTTCTAGGCCAATTTTAGATTTTAACCAAATTATTATTTACAATTGATGACGTGAAATTGTAAATATGAACTGTAATCAGCAAGTTCATCATTTTGCATCATTTCACATGAATGGAAGCACACAAATTTGTTAGATTGAAATATCGATCAGCTGACAATTTCGATATAGCCCGTATTCATATTTCGTAGCAAAAACTAAAGTTAGACCAAATAATCTAGTACAAATTTTACAAAATAAATATTACTTAATGTGAAAAAATAAAATTAACTATTACGCTGAATGCATTGTTAACATTCATGGAACGGACAGCTGATAGGCTGGAAAATAGTGTTGAGAACAATGAAAATTTTTGCTCTTCAATATATCATCAGAAATACGTAAATTCAGACTGGATGTTCCTCACATGGTAATTTAAAATAAAACAAGGAAGCTAGATAGATTCCATTCAAAGTACAAAGCTTTGTCCTTGGTCAGTGCGGATAATAAAGTTGTTGAAAAGGCTTGACAATAACTCTTCCCCCGAGTCCAACTGAAAAACAAAGTCTAAAACACAAACATAACAGGCTCCCAACATTCCTAACCAGTCATTTTTTAAAATACTAAAGGTCAACAAAACCAAAATTTGATGTGTATTGTGAGAATGATAATCATACAGTGTTGCAACATAAAACGTATGTTGAAATACATCATGTGCAGTTATAATTTAGCATGCATAATTATGCATAAGAGAGATGGACACTGACCTGCATACCTTCAACCCCACTGATTCCAACACCAATGTCGGCTTCTTGAATCATGCCAACATCATTTGCACCATCACCTATGGCTAAAGTGGTCTTCCCAGTTCCTTCTTTCACTAACCTTGTAACCTGACTCCAAAGAAATAAGGGAGTAAGACACAACAAAGCAGTACAAATTTTATATATACTCATACACTTGTTAAAGACATAGAGATTAAATTAGATTAGATAAAATCTACATACAGTATATTTCACGACAGAACTCTATACCTAATCTTTCCCATATAACATCAACATAGAGATACACATGCAGTTGTCAATGTTTTTCACTCCAATCATCGCAAGTAGCATCATTTACAGTGATCCATTGTTGAGATGCAGTATAAACTATTAGAGTAGATCTCACAAAGGAATCAATGAAAAAGGAAAAAGTTCTTACCAATGCCTTTTGCTTCGGAGACACACGACAACAAATGACAGATGCACAGCCAACAGCCAGTCCCAAAAATTGAAGTTTGACATCATCTTCTAAAGCATATGTTAGAGTTTTCCCATCAATAATTAATGCAAATGCAGCATGTGGATCCTTTTCCAGCTTTATCATTTGCGAGGCATTGGTGATTTGATTCAAGATGTTTTCTTTGATGACCTGAGGGGTTACAAGAGCCAGGCCTAATATCAGATGAAACTCGTGCCTATTAGTGAGTTTCTCTACTTCATCTCAATGAAAAAACTACCTCTTTCGCATCATTAGTTGCTGAATCTGAATTCATTGTGATACAGATTTGCCTCATGCCCTGTCGAAGCAAACTACAAGCAAATCTGCAGAGAACAGAAACAGAAGTTTCACAAAATTCAATTACAGAGGCATTTTCAAGTACCTTGACAAATACATTTAGAACAAAAATGACATGGTGTTATGTGGTTAAATTATTTACAGAAGACAGACCCAATGTTGATTGCAGTTTCCATCTTATCCCCAGTCAATACCCAGATCTTTAGGCCAGCTTGAGCAAGTTTGTCAATGCATTGAGGCACCTGAGGAGAACAAAATGTTGAGAGATGGTAGAGGCAGAGAGCGAAGCAAGAAGATATTTTGACCGTATAAATAATGATAAAACCTACCCCTTTCTGTAGTTTATCCTCCACAGCAGTAGCGCCAACAAGTATCAACTCTCTTTCCATAACATCTGAAACCTGATCAAGCATTGCCTCTCTGTCAGGCCCAACAGCTGTTTTGGCCTTCTGAAACTTGTTATTCCAAACAGAGTACTCTTGGTCATCAAGCTCTCTATAGGCCAGGGCTAGTGTTCTCAAACCAGCTTCTCCATATTCATTCAAATGTCTAGTAGTAGCGTCCAAATACATTTTTCCATTCTTAGACAGTCTATCAAATATGATACTGAACAATCAAGCCAAAAAATAATGGATGTCAATGTTTACGGAGGGACATTGAAAGTGTCAATACTAAGACAGCATACACGTGAATTATATAGTATGCTGGTAGAATATAAACTCCAATCATGAAAAGGATTTTAATTATTCCGCTGTTGAAACTAATAGAAGGTCCTACTTGATCATTAACACCATCCATGCAGCTGAGCTGACAATATTAAAGACAAAAAAAACACTAATATGCTAACCTGTCAGCTCCTTTGCAAAAAAGAATGATGTTTCCCTCCTCGTCACGCACAATCACTGACATGCGCTTTCTTTTGCTAGTAAAATCCAGCAGATTCAAAATTTTATATTCTCTGTATAATTCAACCAAAACACAAAAATAAAAAGTAAGAATTATGACATCACAAAGGAAATAATTCAAAAGCAAATTGCAGAACACCCCACTTCTCACAAAAAAATAGGAAAAGGATAAGCATGATAGACTTCGTTGTGAAGGACCATCTCACCTTTGAACCACTTGTCCTGAGGCAGCAATTCTTTCACGAATGACAACACTTGATTGAGTTCTCCTATAGAATTCAAAACCAAATTCTCTAGCTGCTACTAGAAAAGCCCCTTCATCAGGTGACTCGGCCTCATATGTACAATTGTCAGTCTCCTCATTTAGTTCAGGGATGGCAGTATGGCAAATTGCTAATATCCGGAAAAACATTAAAAGGACATCCGCATTGGGTTCTTTCATCCAGTTACCATTCATAAGGCGATCATCTTCAAAACCAAATCCCTTTATGGAAGTCCTTCGTCCTTCATCATCTTTGGAAATAACAACAGTCCCCAGTTCAGATTCTTCATCTTCAGTGATATTTTCCCGTGGCACTTTTCTCTCCTTAGGCATGGGGAAATTAGACATATCCAATTCCGGCTCCTCAAGATCAGAAGCCATCTGCTTTGCTGCAGCAAGTTCAACCTCACTGGAACGAACACCATATGCAGTACCGGCAATGGAGCACTTCAAAAAGTCCATCTGGTTGCAAGTTAAAGTGCCAGTTTTATCAGAGAGGATGGTGTCTACCTGACCCAACTCTTCGTTCAAATTTGATGTCCGTGCTTCAGCTGGAGTTCCAGTTTCATCATCATACATTTGAATGTCTTGGTCAATGAAGGTTGCCTGTAATACCTTCACAACCTCAATTGAAACATACAGCGAGATAGGAATCAAATATCCATAGAGAATGAGTGCAGTAATCAGATGGCTCATCCCAGCCAATCCAATTTTCCCAGGATCAAACTGGTATTCAATATTGTCAGGCCGTAAATACCACCACGTTGGGGCTTGGTATTTGGTCTTTGCAACAAATCCTATCGAACTAATAAAAGATATCAATATAAGGACGGTGAAAAGAGTATATATGATATAATCCATCTTTTTTTCTATTGTGCTTCTTTTTGAAGGGGATTTTGTAGAATTCTGCATGACTTTGCTGTCATGTCCGGTGAAAATGACCACTCCATAAACATGATCTGTGTTCCTAAGTTTCGAATCTCTGAGGAGAATTTGACTAGGATCAAGAGGATAAACCTGATTTTCATACTCAAAGTTCCCAATAAAGGTGTAAAGATTGGGATTTGGATCTTCACAATATATCTTTCCACAGAAATCCTTGAAAGCCTCATCGTTATCCATAGACAAGGTAGCCTCCAAAGATCTCTTCACCTTCAAGTTGGTCTCCCCATCTAAATTCATTGTCTCCACATAGCATATTCCATCCTCATAACTTGACGCCAAGAGAAGCAAGTCGGCTGGAAAAAATTGATCCTTTTCTACTTTTACCACATCCCCAACCACAATCTTCTGCCACGATCTTAGGCCAAAAGTACCATTGCCTATATGGAGACTAACTTTCCGTCGATTAACCTTGACATCCTGAAAGAACCTGCGAGAATCCTCCAATGCCTCCTTCACCATACTAAGTCCCACAACAAACGCCAGAGGAGCAATCATGCTGAGTGGGCTGAAAGGTGAAATTGGAGAAGCCGAAAGGCAAGCAGCCAAAAGAAAGTATATGTTAGCAACCCTTCGAAACTGTTCAAACAAAGCCTTAGGCAGAAACGTGATCACATTGTACTTGGTGGTTGATATATCATTCTTGCAGTAAAATAGAGAATTCTTTTCATGGAGTTGAGGCTGGTTGCAGAAGACTGTTCGCGAGTAGCCAGGACCTTGAAGTGGATGAGGCACCTCCTCAGTGGTAGTTGGCTTCAGGCAACCAAATGTGTAAAGATGGCTCCTACGGAGCTTTGCCCTGATCCTCCCCCGTGCCATTCCACCCAGATTTCAGCTCAAAGGTAGTTTATAGATGACACATAACCACCAACAGCAAAACCTAAATTTGCTTCTAGCCTCTAGAGACCAATTAAACCTCCCCCCTTATCCCCAATTTTGCTTTTCTGAAACCTGCAAAGCATACACACAAACAAAACTATTAACCACTGCACACAAAACGTGATGACAACTTGATGCATATCATGGAACCTAAAGACAGCTAACAATTGAGCAAAACAACCCAAAAAAAAACCTAAAATGATGCGTGATGCGTGAAGCGTAAAAACACGAAATCGAAACAAAAGAGCAAACATTAAAATCCCTCACGCATCCATAAATCAGAAATTTCAAAAAACAATCCGACAAAATAAACCAAAGCTGAAGAGAGATCTTGTGACGGTTCAGTGAGGTGTGAGAAATTGGTTGAAACAAAATTGAGAAGCTAATGCAAACGCGCCCATCTCAAGAATTCACAACAACTGAAAAAAACGAAGGTCTTACCAGGATTACTATTCCTTTGAATTTTTGCCTTTGCAAAGAGAAGAAAGAAATATTGAGCTAGAAAGAAAGATCACATACAACAAAAACCTCGAAATTGAAAAAGAAACAACAAATTGACATGAAAACAAATAGACGAAGATTTCGAAGAAACTGCATTCCACAAAAAAACACGTTTAGAAAACACACCACATAGCGTCTCCATAAAGCGGAAGCCGGCAGAGGCTGTAACAGAACAAAACAATGACAACAACAGATAGATAGAAACTGGTTATTGTGTTGAAGGTTCTGAGAGAAGAGTAATTGCATTCGTATTTTTTACCCCATGAGAGAGAAAGATAGAAGAAGACTGTTTCTGTTCCAATTTAATCAAAACTTTATGATAAAATAAATACAGTGAACAATGCAATAAACAGAAGTACTACTACTATACATTAGAGAAAATAATAATAATAATAATAATAATATATGATATTACCCTTTCAGAGGAAGAAACTGGAGAGTGAGAGAGAAAAAGCGTGTCACTGTGTCCCTTTCCTTCCTCACAAGTCCAAACAAATTTCTGGGCCAATCTATCCATTTTTTTCTTCTTTTTCATAATTTCACACCTTCCACTTTCTTCTTCTTGACTTTCATAAATTAAAACAAAATTATTTAAAAAATATTTTTTTTTTTTTTGGAAGGACGAACACGGTTTCTTGCGTGGAACATGGGTTTCATCGTGAAATGCCAAATGGCCTAATAAAGCTATTTTGTAATACCATACCATAGATTAAATTAAATAGTGAATTTAAGAAAATACGACGTGGACCCCACTCTCCGACGTGGCGGGTCTTTATATCGCATTCAGAGGCACCTAATAATGGGTTTGTCAGTAACAGGGTATAGGATTTTTGGGCTTCTATTTATGGGCCCACGTGTGCCACGTGGATGAACGTTGTTGGGTTTGAAAAAGTAGGTAGGGCTACTACACTTTGCTACATCAACGTACATGAGCCTAAGTTTATTATTTTATTAAATTTATTTATCTAATATAGGACAAACCACACGTTGAAACTGTCAATTGAAACTACCCTTAGGCCATAGGTTTCAATCCTAAAGTGTTTGAACCGGCAAGTGTATTTTAGGGCGAATTTAATATTGGTTAATGAAAATAAATTTTTTAACATATAAGAATGGATTAATTTGATGTAACATATTTAAATTAAAGTAATTAATGATAAAAATATCATAATTAAGTTCACACAATTTTAATATTGAAGATGAGGATGTTGTGCTTAAATGAAAAAAATTCTTTGACTAATTTTCTGTGAACGATAACAATATTCTTTTACAACTTTTCCAACATTTCGATTAATGGGCGGATGGTTTCTTCCCGTGTCTGACAATAATTATTTCTCACTTGGTGTTAAATTATTTGACTTATTGTAATAACAATTTATTATGATAAAATAAAAAATAAAGGTTTAAATAGAAAATATAGTTATTCACAAAGATTGACATTATAAATTAGGAAAAAAATTATTAAAAGGAAACATAATAACAAAAGAATTTGAACTCGTGCTAGTGAAACAAATGTTAGGGTTATCTGTGCATCCTTAATTATATATACAATTGATAAATTTTTGTGTGTTTTAAGAATAGTCTTGTAATATTAAAATAAATATTTGAGGAAACTAGATAAACAATTGAACTTTATGGCTAATATGTGCATACTTGCCCAGCAAGAATTATTTTATTAGAAAAAACAATTATTCAATAATATTAAGAATATATATATATATATATATATATATATATATATATATATATATATATATATATATATATATATATATATATATATATATATATCTATATAT
>Ga0099824_1001132_pt1 | contig 36306 bp, 14 predicted proteins | sample SiratrowhiteBW_FD_76837 | JGI IMG/M metagenome (GOLD analysis project Ga0099824, IMG submission 76837) | Root nodule microbial communities of legume samples collected from California, USA - Siratro white BW | ecosystem: Host-associated > Plants > Roots > Nodule | place: USA: California... | reverse complement strand
TTTTTTTTTTTTTTTTTTTTTTTTTTTTTTTTTTTTTTTTTTTTTTTTTTTTTTTTTTTTTTTTTTTTTTTGTGTATCACTTTCAAGTCCATGTTTCCTCCACACTTGGGAGGAAGGTTTCAACTTTGAAGCTGTATATAATTAATTCTGATTATCTTATTCGTTAAAAATTTCTCTATCATACGGAATTAATAAAATTTCATTTTAAATTATAATTTAGTTGAAGAGAAGACGACAGATAAATAAAAGTTCTTATATATTTTTGAAAAATTATAACTCGACAGAGATAGTAGCACTCTTTACGTTGAAGACAGAGATACAAGTTCCAAATTTTGTCTTACAAATAATGTCTTGTAAACTATCAATATTGTGTTTGTGAAGTGTTAGCACAAATTCCAAAATCACATTTAATAATAATCAAACAATTTATTGCTTTAGTTTTAACGTCTATTTAAATATTTGTAATGTTATAGGAGACACACAGTTAATTAAGCATGTATGTTAAAGAAATAGAAAGAAATATTGAAATGCAATTACGGACTATATGAATGGATAGGATTATGTGTTCTTCTATCAAATTCTATGATCACATCCATAATAATAAATATGATAGTAATAAATATGGCAGTGTAATTTAACTGAAAATATAAAATCAATTATATATATTGTTGGTAACTCGGTATCATAATACCTTTTTAATAAACTTATCTATTTTATATCTCATCACACATGTTAAATAAGTCTACCATAAATCAATATTTAATTCAATATCAGAATCTATTCACTTGTTTACAATTCAATATCAGAATGTATTCACTTATTCACAATAAATTAAAATTAAAGTAGTTCCTTATATTTGTTATGAAAATGAAGTAGTATCCAGTAGGTGTAGAAATTTTCATAAACTTCTCATTCCTAATATCTTGTTTGAAAGATTTGAGATTTAATAAAATCTGAATATATTTTTTAATTGGTTCCACCACTCAATACACATTATATATGTTAAAAAAGGTAAATTAATATCAAGTTAATTAATATTTTCATTGATTAAATTCAATGAAACATACTAGTGCAATTTAATTAAAAACATAACATCAACTATATATTCTTTTATCACATTACTTTCTTGTAAACTTATTTATTTCATACTTTGTCACATGTACCAACATCGTCTATCAAAGATTAATATATGATTCAATATCAGAATCGTTATTTATAAGAAATCACGGTATTTTCATTGATTAAATTCCATGAAAAAACTAACATAGTTTTCACTCTATATAAATCAACAAACCAATTCGAGTATACGCAAATCATATGCATTTATTGAAGCCATGAAATATAGTAAGAACAATATTATAATTATAATTATCAATATTATAATATTACTTTTTACTTTTATTATTATAAGAATAATAATAATATTTTTTTAAAAGTTATGATAATAATTAGGTTTAAATTGTATGAAAATGTAACTTTGGCTTTCATAAATTTAATCTTTCAATTTTTTTAAATTAAATAATTTTAATATACCATTAATATATTATTTAATTATTTGAATGAAATAAACATATTTATAAATTATAAAAGTAAATAACACTTTCAATTAACAATGGTAACGTATTAATATCGGACTAAGATTAATTAAGTTTAAAAAATTGAGAATCAAACTTGTAATTAAAAATTCATGATAATCAAAGTTGTAAGACCCTAATGTTATTTTAATAATAGATTTTAAATAAATAGGAAGCGAAATTCTATAAATAAAGCTTAGACATTTATTTTCTATTTTATTATAAATTTTAAATTTTTTAAAATAAGTTTTTTTTTTCATATTCTCTCTACAAGAAAATGAGATTGATTTTGACAATGAATATTTATGTTAGATTAATACTTTGAGGAACTGGAGAAGTCTAAACTGTTTAAAATTTTAAATCTTGAATTTGATAAGTATACTCTACTCAAGTTTTATTTCTCTAATTCTTTTTTTTTCCTTTAAATGAAAGGTTTTAGAGGATATTTGTTAGTATAAAGTTACCTTTTGAAGACTTATATAAATTGTTGGAATTGTTAGAAGAATCGTTGGAGTTGTTAGAAGAATCGCAAAAGGAATAGTTGAATAAACACAATTCAATTGAGGTAAGGAGGACTAATATTACATATTTAAATTACAATGACTGTTTTGATATATAGAATATATATGAAACTAGAAGATATATAAATTATATAATGGGATTATTGATTTGTATTAGTATTGTTGCTGTAATATATGCAAGAATAACCCTATTGTTGAATCTGAAAAGGATAGAATTTTTATAATAGTTCTAAATATTTGAAAAATGTTATGTTAAGATTAGGATCCTCGTAGATGCTCAAGTAAGAATCAAGTGATATATTATCACGACATTTGTCGTCGTATGTTTTTGAAGTAATATGATTTCTATTTCAAACAATGACTTGTAATTTGAGAAAAAAAATAAAAATAATTTTCTCTTATTTTGAATAAAATAAAATATGAAAGAGATGTATAATAAATGGATAGTGATATTTTAATATCATTATTCATTTTGACACTATTTAATATTAATATATATTATTATTTTATTTATATATAATATTTTATTAATAAAATATAGTATGAAATAAAAATATAATATAAACATTAGTCTCAAACTAGTATTTTTCATATATAAGACATTGTTAAATGATATTTTACTGTGAATATATGTTACTGACGATTCAATGCTTGTTTCCTTAATTCAATGTACAGTAGAGGGTTGAAAAACAAAATAATTGTTAAAGATGTTAAACTGTAGAATCAGCCATTCTAGAGAAATCATTGATCTTTACTTCACCTCCCTCCACACTGAAAATTTGACAATTCAACAAATTGCCATCGGATTATTACTACTTCTTTTCCCAATCAATCAGCCCTCAGACATCTGTTTTTTATCTACCCTGCAAAAAAAAGTACAATGTAGTTATAAAAAGGGGACAGCAACATAGTAAAAATAGTATCATCGTTACTGGTACAACGAATACTCAGCTATTCACAAAACACTTGTCTGTTTACAAAGGATACAGATAAAGAGCAATATATCTGACGACCTCTTCTGCAGCAACCACCTTCCCTGCTGCATATCAGATCATTCATTCGCTACATCAATTACAATCACAGAAATTATCAAACCACCAATATTAAACAAAACAATGAAGCCTCATGAAATTATACCACCATGGTTTTAGGGGGTAGTTTATCTGAACTCCTAGATGGTAAAATTGTCCGAGTCCACTAGGGTTTGGACACAAGATAACCCATATGATCCACAAGGTTCTGCAAATCCTCACTCCACTCATCAGGATCAGCAACCAAATCCTCCACAGGAACATCACCTTGTGAAAAATCACCAATCACAACTTCCTCCTCAGGGTTCCCAGCAACCAAGTCTTGGTTCAGTAAGTCTTCCCAGATCGCATCACTTACCACCCCCAAATTACTCCCACCACCAGTAGTAGGAACTGAATCTAACATCGGGTCTTCGAATTCAGTGCTTGATTCTAATGGATCATCGTCACAAACAGCTGAGAGAAGAGACTCCATGTGCGACTCAATAGTAGTCGATTCCTCTTCAACTGGCAATGCCACATCAATCACAGGATCTTGCTGCAAATTCTCCACACTTGGGGAAGCAGTTAGTCTCCTCTTTCTTCTAGCACCTTGCAACTCTATCTTCTGAGCGTTCCTGTGAAGGAACTGCTGAATAAAAGTCTGATTGTTGAGTGCCTTAGCAAGAAAAGTCATCATCTGCTGATGTTTCTTCTCACTGACTTGCAATCTGGTCTCCATGGACAACAATTGCTCCCTTGAATTGTGCTGTTGCTGCCTCAACCTCACTATTTCAGCCATCAAAACTGCCCTGTCCCTCCTCAACCTCTCAATCTCACCTTCCAATCCAAACTCCCCCAATTCAACACAAGCTCCACTTCCTCCCTCGTGTGACTGCGTCTGTGTCACGTGCCTCCTTCTCTTGATCGTCTTCAACAAGTGCCTCTGTCCCGCCAGAAACCCTTCGTTCGCAAACTCCCATTTGTCAGGATCAACTTTTCTAAAGCCCTGCACCCATTACCATCCATTTCCCAAGTCAGGATTCACATTCAATTATCAAAACCACCAAAATAAATGCTTATAACATATCCTCAAACACAGTCGTTTAGAACACTCTAAATTGTTGATTAAAAATTGCAAACTTTAGAGATGAGAAGAAAAAAAAATACTTACATAGGTGTTGAGCTGTCGGACGAAGCTGGAGAAATTGTTGTGCTTGAAGTAACGAGGCAAGATGGTGGTGGAGAACTTGTGAGAGTCCCAAACGACGAAGCTGTTGCGCGCCCTGCTCCAGGAAACGATGTCGTTGGTGGAAGGGTCTTCCACCACGTCGAAGGTTTTAGTGAGGAAAGGAGGGGGGCCCACATCGTGCAACCCTTCCCTTGGTTGCGGGGAGAGGTTGGAAGTTGAGGAAGAAGATGAAGAAGAAGCAGCAGCTGCTGCAAATGCGGTTATTTCTTCTTCTTTCACTACAATTCCCTCCATTTTCTTCAAATGGAAACTGTCTCTCTGCGCGGCGAGTGTTTGAATAAAGCAAGGGTTACTTGGGGCTTAGGGAATAAGGAATTTAAGGGATGGGAGAAGGAAGGTTCTAGAGAGAGAGTGACACGGGAAGAGATTTTTGAAGAGTGTGAGAAGGTTCTGCCATTTGTCAATTTCTTTCCTGCTGCAAAGATATTTTGTAAAACTTCTGGAAACTTCTCGACTTATCGGCTGCTTCCACCCAAAATATGTTTTGAAAATGGAAGGGACGCGTGTTAATAACAGTTGCAGAGAAATGACGTTGTCACTGTCACCAGCCACTTTTATGCTTTGCTTGAATTGGGAAAACAGTACAAAAGGTAAAAAAAAATATTGTTTGGATGGAGAGAAAAAAAAGTAAAAATAACAAATAAAGATAATTATTATTTTCATTACTTGTATAATAATAAAATATATAAATATTATTAAAATGTTAGCAACGTAATTGACTATGTCTTTATATAATGTAAACGTGAATTATTTTATTAGTATTTATTACGTAAAAATCTAATTGTTATATAGAGTTTTTGCATAAATCTGTTGTTTCTCACGGAAAAAGTTAATGTCTAAGTTTTTTTTTTTTTTTGTATTTTTTCAGGATTATATATTTCTCACTACAGAAATAAATACGCGTTTTCGTGAGCAAATAATAAATAAATACTAATGCTGTGTTTGATGGAGGTGCACTCCAGTCAGCAATTTAAAGAGAGTTTCCCATTATGACAAAACATAGACATTCCATTTTTTTTATATATAAGCAGAAATATAAGACATTCCATCCTCTCATGCATTTTCTCATTTTTAGTAATTTAAAATATTCTATCAAAAATATTATGAATCCTATAAATATAATTCTTACAACTAAAATTACTTTATTCTATAAATATTTATCTTTAATAGTAATAACTCGTTAATCAATTAAAACAATACTTTTATTGACAATAATTTTTATGAAAAGATATTTGTATTAGATGAGATACAAAAAATATTATTGATTTAAAATAATAGATATTATTATATTTAATATAATAACTTCTTGCAATATTAAAGTTTTAGTAACTATTTTTCTTATTTTAAGAAAGTAAATCTCTTTTATCGACAGAGATTAGTTTTTTAACAATTGAAAATTTGTAGGGAAAGAAGGATAATGTGTTGTGTAGAATTTAAACCATAACAGTGAATTCCAAATAGGGAAAAGAAGGTGGGTGTTAATTATTCTCGTAAATACTAAATTTAATAAAACTATGATAAATTTTGTTTTGGGGATGTTAAAAATTAAAACATGTGTATGTCAAAACTCAAATTGAAACGTTAACTTATGTTGGATTAGAGTAAGATGGAAAAGGGTAAGAAATACTGAAAAAAAGGTAAGTGAGTTTGTTTGAATTTAGAGGTTTGAGTGAAAAATTTATAATGAAAGTCATTTGATGTGACCGAAAAAAATAAAAATAATTATCTAATGTAATAAATTACTAATATGTTTTTTTTATTGAGAATGAATATAAATTAAATTTGAATAATAAATAGATATGAAATGGTTAGTTTATGTAATGTAAAAAACATTCAAATAAATTTATTTGATTTTTTAAATTAATTGTATATAGTTACAATTATGAATTAAAATTAAAAATTATTAATTACGGAGTAATTAACTTATAAAATTTAAAATAATATTTAAATTATTTAATTAAAAATTTTCACAAAAATTACATGGATTTAAAAATAATGAATTTTTAGTATAATTTTATACTTCTATATAATTTTAATTTGTTAATGTTAACTTATAAGAAAACAAAACCAAAATCTTTAATATCAAATTGATACTTGATTAATTTATTTTAATTTCAAATGAAAGAAAATTAAGATCAGTTGATAAGGGAGAATAAAATATTAATGTATTATAATATATTTATAGTAAAACTTGTTTTTTACTTCCTGAAAAGTAATCAATTAAGTTTTATGTTTTTGATTATATATGGATAAGATATACATAATAGGATAATATTTTTTTAAGCTGAGAGAAAAAAAAAAAAAAACTGTATTTCCGAATAGTACAAATGGTAAGCGGGTTTCGTTTGGGCTTTTTGAATATGGGCTAGATATGAAAGAAAATAAGGGGATCCATGATTTTACCCTTATCCTTTCATCTTTTTATCACTCCATTTGGCACCCCTTCTAAGTGCATATCAAACTCAAGAATGGGCTTGACCCTTTGTTGTTTTTTTTTTTCTTTTAACTTATCTTCTTTTCACTTAAAAAAAAAAAGGGTAGTGATGAAAGTGGAAAAAACTTTGCAGTGCCCAAACTTCCATCCAGAACATTTACATTAAAAACATAGTTTTACTTTTATTCAATAAAAGGTGTAAAAATACTATTCAGTAATCTTCTTAAATAACTCCTTCAAAACTTGCTTTTAATCAAAATTCATCCAACAAAATTTACCGTGTGTTTATATTAGTAATGAAGTATATTACACCAAAAGTATGATGATTGATATTGTGTTGACTTTTTACTTAATTCCTAATAATTTATGAAAGTAGGAGACAAATTTTATATTTTTAAATCACTACTACTACTCCTATTATTTATTAATCTCTTATTTTCTTTAAATTTTAATTTAAAATCAATTATATATTTTAAATTATGATGACTAAATATTATTTAAAATTTAAAGTTATTTATATTAATTTTTTATAAATAGATTATTATTATATTCAAAGTAAATTTTATTGTTTCTAAATATGTAATTATGTTATAATATTTGGATTCAAATTAAATTCCAGTTTTATATTTTAAACTAATTTTCTTTATTAATAACGTACAAAATAATTTTATTTAAAGAATAGAATAACTGTAAATGAAAGGATTAGTTTGTATAAAAGTTAAAATGCTAAATATAATATGAGTAAATCTATATTATATAATGTATTTTCTTTATAATAAATATTCTTACATTTTATTTTTAAAAGCATTTAATCAAAATAATTATAATTTAAAAAGTATTATTATCATTAAACTCAAATTTGAATCAAATTAATTTTTTAATTATAATAAAAATCTTATTTTAAATCTAAAAGGTACGATCTATTTGCTACTATTTAAATGAGTTTTATCTTTAGACTGTATGGCCATCCACAAGTTATATATGTTATTAAGTCCCATCCAATTTCTTATATTAAAGTATATTATTTAATGGACTCAGTAAATGATTGTAGAATAAATATATGTCAATGAACATCAGTATAATTTTATATGTGAGTCACTCCATATAACTTCCTGGATAATTGGAACTGATACGTTGTTGAGCTAATTTAATTCAACATATATCTAAATCATTTGGATTGAAACTAAATGCAAATTCATATCATGTTTGAATTTTTATACATCCAAATCCAAATAATTGGATTGAATCTAAATTCATATTTTTTTTAAAAGAAGATAGCTTAGATATTTATAAATGGTCTGATTTTAAAATCATATTTTTTTTTCAAAATTTTGCTGTAAATTTAAAATATAAAATCACTATTAATGGACGCAAAAGTTTATTGAACATAATAAGATAACAAATTAAGTTATATACTCTACTTTAATCATGTATTTTTCACAATCACAACACAAATAAATTATAATTTTGCTAATATTTTGTATAGAAATATTTTTAAATATTTAATTATATATCTATATTAAAATTGAAAATAAAATATTTCTAAAATAAATATTTTTTTTCAAAATACTTATATGATTATATTTGTCGCATAAAATTTTAAAAGTATTTATGAAAAAATTAACATCATTATTGATATTGTAATTTAAATATATTTTCTAAAAAAATTAAATTTAAAAATTTAAGGTGACATGAGCAACATTTTGGAAAAAAATGCAGATGATTGTATTGTATAATAATAGAGGTACAAATAGACAAAGTCGGACAATGAAGTCATCTTTAGTTAAATCAACCAAACACACGTACAGTGTCATCATATTGCGTCACCCACGTGCCAAGCTAAGCATTTGATTGCGACACCCACATGCAACACTAAATTCTGAATCATATTTAAAAAAAAAAAAAAAAACTTATGGATAGAAAGTAACGTAAACTGAAATTTCGTATTTGAGTATTTTATGAAATTAAATTATCAATTCAAACAGGTTTGACAGATATCAATTGAACGCCGCAGACATTAATGACAAAGCATTGGATCCATGCAAATGTACAAAATAATGTTAAAAAAAATGCCAAACAACACCATTCACTAGTCCTACCTCCATTGTTTAAAGTTCTTTCTAAACAAATATTTTTTTTATAACTTTAGAAAAAATATTTATTTTATATTTTCGATATATATAGAATAAATGTATAACCTAATTAAATATTAAGTAAAATATATAAATGATATTATATTTAATCTAAATGTTTAACTTTTAGTTAAATTTGAAATAATTGTAAAAAATAAAATACTATATTATTAAGCATGTAACATGAAGTTAGAATTGTTAAGCATGGATTGTGTTTGATATTTATTTATTTTTAACATTAAATTAAATTCCCTCAATCAATATCATTGCATAAAAGAATTAAGGAAAACATAGTTAATATAGTATTATATTGTAAAATTTAATAGTAAGTAGGGGGATTTTGGTAAATGTTAATTAAATTAAATTCATTTTATTTTTTCTATATATCAATGAAATGTATTATAATTTTTTTATCCACTTTTACTCACATGTTTTTAATTTAAATAACCTTATTTTTCACTGACTCTGTCCTTCTTTCCTTTTCTTTTTATCCCTATCCTAATCCAAATAAAAATCGACGATATTTATCTTTTCTTAAATACTCCAAAATATCTTAAAAACCAATAATTTATACAGAAAGAAGTAACAATTATAACTATAATAAAGTATTCACACGCAAAGTTATAATAAATGATCATATAAGTATACTGAAATATAAATTATAATAACTTTGATGATTAACTTTAAATTTGAGTAAATTATCTGGAGTTTCATTCTATTATTCATTGGTAAATTGGTTAATATGAAAATATAGTTCATTTTTACGAAATAATATTTAATTTTTTTTATGTTTTAATTAATTAATATTATATAGTAATTTATCGTGGCTTCACATAAGGTGCGTTCTTTTGATTATTTCCCATTTTTTAAACTTTAAAGAGTAAAATTTTAGTGAAAAAACGTGTACCGTATTTCAGTGGGGTTGATTAACAGAAAAGGCATCAATTTAAATTATTTAAATGTAAAATTTAAAGTATTTATTAGTACTGAAGGAATGAATCAACATGTAAGGAAGTTATTTTAATTTAATTACTAATTTTTAATTTCAATCTTACAAATACAATTTTATTGAAATCTATGTAATTTGTAGAAAGAATTACGTAGTCTACAACGATTTTATTAAGTTTGACTATAAAGTGAGTTATATATGATTATTAATAAATTATACATGCTTGCACATATGTTTACTGATAAAAATAACTTATTAAATTTTACTGATAAAACTAACTTATTAAAAACTAATTTTGTTCTAAAAATGTTTATAACTTTTTTTTTGAAAGTATATCATTTGCATATTGCAGAAATAGATGTCTGAAGATAGAGCGATTTGTCACGTATATAGCAAGTTCGAGTGTTTGTGACTCTTTGCTTTAGGGAGGAGACAACAACATTCACATTTATATTTTTTTTCTTCCACATCTACGATTTTTTATTTTATTTTTAAATTCCACTAAACTCACTTCCTGTATTTGTGAATCTAGGTGGGATTGGTGGAATTTGACGGAAACAAACTTGTAGAAACCAACATTTTGATTTGTTGGGAAAGTAAGATTTGAAAATGAAAATGAATGAGAAAGTGAACCTAATACAATTGTCTTTAGGGTTTATATATGTATTATAAGATGGAAGGAGCATACGTAATTGAAGTTTAAGTGGTGATCTATTAATATAGTTAATAAAATTGGGGCATTGGAAGCAATAATAGGAAGGAATCAAACTTTGGTTAATGGCCGGAACCATGACATGTGACTTCCACTTTATGGGACATATGCTAAGTAATGAAGTTAGATCCACAAGATTTCTTTATTCCATAAATTTAGAGATGGAAACATAGGGAGACACGACAGAATTAAAATGGAAGAGTATCGAACATCAGATGTGTCGATATTTAGAACTTATAAAATCAACCACTAATCAAAAGTCCTACCATTCAACCCACTCACTGTCAAATCCATTCAAGCTCAGTGCAATGCATTCATTCGATGGTACTTATATTATCACCAATTATTATTATTTTTTCTTTATAAAGTTTTTTTTTTTTTAAAGCATGATGTTTTGTGTTAGGTAGTACACCAAAGGGTTGTTTAGGAATCGTTTCAAACTATTCAGCACTGTTAAACTAATTCTGTACAACTAAAGTAAAAACATATTTAGTTTGTTTTGGTTCATGTGCGAAAAAATGAAATGAAGGATTATGTGGACTACACTCATTCTCACGCTTAGAAAAGAGAAGAAAGCCGATGAACTAGGGAGAAAGACATGCTCGCATAAAACAAAATTTTAAAATGCCTTTACTTTTATATCTGAAAAAGTTTTACATGCCTAACTTATTTTAAACATTGCTATTCTTGAACAGGAGCCTCTACCTGAAACTTTGACGTGCTAGATCAAGGGACTGTTGCTCTTCGTGTGTTGGAGCTTATACGAGTTGATAAGAATATTTCTTGTATATCTAACTGAGATGTATTGATGTTAGTGTGTATGGTAATCTGGTATGTAAATAGTAGTAAGTTAGAATCTTAATAATAAACAGTATAACTATATAATTAATTATCATACATGAATCTTAATGTGGAGTATAATATCTTATATGTGGAGTATAATGGCTTATAATTAAAGTAATATATTATGGAAAACATTATCACCATTCGTAAAAACCAACTATCCTCTCTTTTTTATATTTTTTAAATATCAATTAGCCAAAATTACAAACTTTCTACAACATTTTTCATCTCTTTCACTTAATTCAAATAAACTCATTTTTTCATTTTATTTTATTTTTCCTATTTTTTTCACTCCATCACTTTTTAATAATCCATCAAAACAAACATTTGTTTGGATCAAGTGATGAGAAGTAAGAAAGTAAAAAAGGAAAGAAAGGAAGAAAAATAGAGTTGGGAGCTAACTTCTTTGAATTGAGTAAAAAAAAGTAGGAAAAATATTTGAATTTTAAACTTAAACAAATTTATCTCCATGACTTCGAAGATCTCTGTCGTGGGATAACTATATTGGGTGCATAATGGATTGTGTAGTCTTAAAATGGAGATGATTTGGTATATGTATCACATATTACAACATCATTGTATTTTAATATTAACATCCATATAACTCTCCAAAAAAATTGAAGTGCATAATAAAACTAATGTGATCATGCAAAATCCACTTCACATAATAACAAGTTTAAGTTGAAATTAATTAATCAACAACCAATTAATGAGAATGGAAACAAATAGTTGATGGACTGATTATGTGGTTTTTATAATCAATTATATCAAATAAACCACATAATTAGTTATGTGATTGAGTATAATTAGTTATGTAAGTCCCATAACTGATTACCCATAATAAAAAAAGGAGTGCAAATAATGGCATAGGAGCATATTGAAAGAACTTCAAATATGTTAGCATGAAATAATCTTTAAACTAAGTGTGTTTGACTATAAATGCCAAAATCATACATTAAACAAGAATTAGTTTAAGTGTTAAACATAAATGAATTTGGAAATAGAAAATGATTAATGACTTGGTTACTAGTTGAAACGGGAAATCGATGTTATAGAACAAAGAAGATAAATTATATCAAAGAATCAAAGTAAACAAGATATAATATAATTTTCAAAAATCAATTAAAGTGATCGTAACTTTCGTGCCATATCTCACGAGCCTGAGAAAATTAAGTAATGAAGTCCACCATTGTTTTATTGATAATTTCTCAAAACTAGTTGAAGTAATATGACCAACAAACCAGATGCCTCAAATGTACTCATTTTCTTTTGAGGTAGTATTTAGTATAAAAAAAACAGAGATTAAATATATATTTATTATTAATAAAAGATGGAAATGAAAAAAAGAAAAAGGCAAAAGTTCCTCTATATAATATTGTATAAGAAAAAAAAAGACACCCTAAACCATTATTCCCACTCATTTATGTAAGAATTTGTCTATTTTAAACATAAGACAATATGTTACCTTTTTTTTTTCCACTGTTTTGATATATATATATATATATACACACACACACACATTAATCATTGGAAATATGTAAAAAAAAAGACAAAGTTATTTTCAAATCAAATTTATTATTTATTTCATAATATTTAATGATTAAAATTAATTACTAATTTTGATTCAAAAAAGTAAAAAAAAAAAACAACACTGTTTTTAAAGTTATTTTAGATATTTTCCCTTTCTCTCTCTTAGTATAGTGTCCGAAAAATAACAAATAAATATAATAATTGACTCAATTAAAATTGAAAAATATGAAAATGTGTCCGTTCTAATTAAGAAAAAAAAAAAGAAAAAAGAGAGAATCGCATTTCAAATTATTGCCAAATTGATTTGAATCGAATCACGTTGCCTTTTTACGATGAAATCTACTTTTTTTTAAAAAAAAAATCTCCAAAATCACATTGCCAGATTATTGGAAAAGTTAACTAACCTTCATGCATAGAGAGCATTTGACCAATCCACCATGGTGAACTTTAGAATTTGGTTTAATTTTGAGCAGAAGCTGATGCAATTTGCATCTTCAGTTTCGTCATTTTATCTTAGCGAATCAAAAGAATCATGCTTTTTCGCGTAAATAACTTCATGTATGTATAATGATCAAATGATATAAGTATCGAATTGAATAATAAAATAAAATTTTTAATGTTTTTTTTTATTAAAAACTGTTATGATCTCGAATCTATTAATAAAAATAATGTTTCGCCTTTAAAATTACTTTTTCATTTCGACTGTATCTTTAAAGTATTATGTATTTTGAAGTTTAGAATTTTATTATAATTTTAAAATTTTTTATATTTTTTATTTCAAATTTTAAACCACGTGAAACTATTAAATATATAAAAAATTTAACAGTTATCTATTAATTTAAAGTTTGTAGATAATAGATTCACATGAAAAAAAACATATTAGAAAAGTTAACTAGCATTTCATCATTTTACTTTTTTTCTTTCTTCAATTCATTCCACGGAAAACTAATATGTCAATTTCCTATGCTTTAATTAATTGCAATATATATTATTTAAAATTGTAATAACACTGCAAACTAAATTATAAATCAAATATATATGAAAATAATTATTTTTGAGTTTTATTAATTTTCAGCAATACTAAACATTTTACATATAAAATAAAAAATAAAATGACAAATCAATATAATATGAATGATTAAATTATATGGTTTATAATAATAAATAAATAATAATAATTGATAGAATATGTTATACTAATTTGTAAAATTTATTAAATGTGATTTTATTTATTAAAAAATTTACATTAAATTTTAAAATTAAATATGAAGATTTTTAAGCTTTATTTTATGCATTGGTTATTTTTGAAATTAGAATTAAGTATTTTCACATCCAGATCCAAAATAAGCTCTGATCTAAAAAAGATAAACAAACTTTTTAAAAAATCTAAAAAAATGTAAAATTTTTTGATAGAAAAATGTTATAAAGAGACTGTTATTTTTCTAAAAGGAAGTTTGAATAGTTAACTTTTAACATTTATAAATTCTATACTTAAATACTTCAATATTCATATTTCATCTTGATTATTCTATTTTTTTACTCTTAAACAATGTCTTTACACATATGACTTAATTCTTCTTTTGTGGTATTTGAATTTGAACATGCATCAAATTTTCACAACCCATGGGCAATGGGTGAAGTGAAACACGTGTGAGAAAATTTAGTTCGATTACTATTTCCATCTAAATTTCCAACTTCATATGAACTTATTTGTTTAATGAGGTTTGAATGTTATTTTTCTTTATTAATTTTCAAAATATACTATTAAAGAGTACATTTATAATGCATTTGTTTTCATTCACATTTTAAAATCGAATCCTTCCTAACCATTCGATACGGTCCTCATTCCATATTATTTAATATCAACATATATACCACTCGATCGTGGCCACTATTATTTAATAAAGCTTTAATAAAAGATCATTAGCGTCATTAATTATTATTATTATAATAATTTAATTATTTAGTTTTATTTTTTATATTTTATATACATGCAATATATAAAAATCATACAAATATAAAAAGTTATAAAAAGAGAAATTTAAAATAAAACTAGTAATGTGTAGAGAGATAAGAAAACGAAAAAAATATGCTATTTTGTTCTAAGATAGTTTTCCTATAAAACATTTAAATGGATGGTTTTTGTCAAACTTTATTTTCTAACTTATAATTAACATTAGTCTTAAAAAATGCACTGTATCCTTTTTAGTATTTTTTTATTAGTAGGAAATGAATCTATGCTAGATAATTTATCATAATTCACACATTTTGTTTAACTAATTGAGTTTGATATCCTTAATATAAGATTGTATAAGGAGAGAAACATTTACATTAAATTAAATAATAATGAAAAATAGAAGTTATTTAATATTTTTATAATTATTTAAAAATCACACGTGTTTATATTTTAAGTTTAATATTTCATGATAAATATTTATCATCACTAGTACAAAAAACTTATTTTAGAATAAGATAAAATGTTGGTTAAAATATAACTGAGATAAACAAAAAATGTATTGACATTTTTAAAATTATGTTCAAAGATATTAGATAGGTTCCAAATCGATGTAATATATCCAACTTTACACCGACTGACGCTCCCTAACCGATGTAGAAAAAAACTGAAAAAATAAAAATTCAAAAATTGGTTTTGACGCTGAACCTATTATATCAAGTGCGAGCCTCAATCGATATAATATGTGCTAGATATTACATTGATTGTTACCTAAAATCAATGTAAAAAGTATCTATTACATCAATTTTCACTACAATTGATCGGTTCTCACTACAACCGATGTAATTTTTGAGTGAACACGCACGAATTTATTACCCTAATATTTTTACTGCTTTTATAATTTGTCTTTCTCTTGCCTCGATGAGTCTTTCTGGTTTGTGTTCTATATTGCTTGCATTGTCATTGTTTTCACTCTCCCTCATGTTCATTTGGTTCCCTCGTTGCTTTCATTCACTTTTTTTAGCATTTCGATGGTGGTTTGTGAACTTGCTTTTACATTGCAGGGACCTATGCACTTTATGTGTGAGCTTTTCTCCATCGTGAATGCTTGGTTAGATATCCCTTGCCGCTTTTTTTCGCAAGAGGTTAACATTTATGTAAAATTCATTAAAAATAGTTAGAAATTTATTTTTAACCCAAATTTTTTTAATCATAACTTGATTTAGTGTATATTTTATGGTAGAATTCTTACATTATATAAATTTATCATACATTTAAGTTGCCAAAATTTAGAACGTAAAAACTTCAAACGACCATAACTTTTGATAGATTGAGTCATGAGTCTGAATTGTAGGATTTTTTTTATCACATGATGACTTCGGTAATTGGATTTTTTTACCACACCCATGACTTCGGTAATTGGAGGTTTATTTTACTATTTACTCGATTTTTGTAATGAAAATATAGAATATGTTATATTTATCTATGATGAAATTAAGAAACTGTTTAATTGAATTATTAAAAATTTCATTTCACACATGATAATAAGGAATGTTTGTGGCTGTTCACCAAGATTAACCTCTTTCATAGAATTTAAAGGACTGCTTATTGAAGGAACTCAAACCTATCCCCATGCAGAAGAATCACTTGTTGACAAGAAGGAGGGGGCTATAGGGGCATGGTCCCTTATCTTCTTTTAAATGTACATCAAAATAGTTATGACACAATGTAAAAAAAAATGTAGATATAATTCGTGATATGATATGATTTGATAGCAAAAGATATAAGGAGAAATTGTAAATGTTAAATGAATGTTTGTGGGTTGAAGTGTTAATATCGTCACAACACATTTTTTTTCGCATATTCTTATTTTGTGTTACTTAATATGTTATGTTTCAGTAATTGGTCTTCTCAAACCAAATTTCTGACTCTCTGCTGCTTTCTTATATCTAATCTAATATTTAAAATAGCATAAACGTGTTTTACGGTAAGATTAATGACTTAATGGAAAAATGGCAGACCAAGAAGAAATTCAAAGACGTTGAGACTGATTTTAGAATTAGAATGATGAAAAAATTGAAATGATTATTTACTTTTGATTCCACCCAAAATATGCTATGTCCCTAACACAAGGGTAAAAGCGTGACCACGCGCGCTCTTGTCTCCCCCACTTATTTTCTTCCAAAAGTATAAATCATCAACTAGTAATAATTTATTGGTGTTCTTTGGTCACAACCCCTACTAAGTCCAAAAAGATCTCGTATCCATGCGTCCATCAATCAGAGTTAATGTTTTTCATATGTACTTAAAGAAAAACACACATGTCTAACTACAATATAGCTATTTTCTGCATCTTGTCTAACATTAATAGTTAGAACTACTAAAAGTATAAAACCACAAGTGACTTAGTTGGTTTTATTGAGGAATCAGTACATTTTAGCAGAAAAAGAAGTCGAATCTCGGTTTGACGAATCCAAATAGCGTAACACATACATATGAAACTAAACTAAGCACTTTACAAACATCTTTTCTCTGGTTGGATGTAATAATCAGAATACAAAGGAGGGTATATAGGAAATAAGATGAAAAAATGAAGAAGAGAGAGAAGAATGGTATATACATAAAAAGGGCGCGTGGGATAAAGTAGGAACAGTAGTTTGTGATGTAAGGAAGCACAATTTAGGGTGTGATTTATAAAATAAAGAGACCCTCAAATTATAATCCATCCATCCAACCATCCACTTGCCTTCCCTTTGCTTTGTAATGCTTTGAGATTCACACATAAATATAACACCAACCTCTCTTTCATCTCTTCTCTTCTTGTACTGCACCAGTCACAGTGAAGTGAGGGAATGCAAGGCACAGGAATAGGGTGTTGCTCAAAAGAGGAAGAACAGATGAGTCCCAGCATGAGCAATTCCTCCTCACTCTCCATGGACCTAGATGATTCCACCGAAACCCGGATCCAACGCCTCATATCGGAGCATCCAGTCATCATCTTCACCCGATCCTCCTGCTGCATGTGTCATGTCATGAAGAAGCTCTTAGCCACCATCGGTGTTCATCCCACCGTCATCGAATTGGATGACAACGAGATCACGGCTCTTCCTCTTCCTCAAACCACCGCTCCGGCAGCTTTCATAGGCGGCACCTGCATCGGTGGCCTTGAATCCCTCGTCGCCCTCCATGTCAGTGGCCACCTCATCCCAAAACTCGTCCAAGTCGGTGCTCTCTGGGTATGACACAACCCAACCCAACCCCAGCACACACTTTCAATATTCCTACACTACTACATACCATCCTCTCATTCCTCTCTCTCTCTATTTCTTTCCTTAATTAATCTTTATATATGCTATGCTATGCAGTTATGCAATTACTAGCTAGTAGCTATGGTACCTAGCTAGTATTAGTATTATTATTATTAGTTAAGAAAAAACATGACTAATTGTATAATTTAGGATTGCGAAATGAAATCTCAATTTCTGTTTCGGTGTTGGTATTGAAACTTGAAAACTTGTACAAGGAAATTTGGGTGAGGGAGCTTCGGTTTCGGTGGATCCCGAGGTAAAAGAAAGTGTACAGTGATGACATTCATGACCGACCATGACATTGGGTGATAATATCAATAACGTTAATTTGTCTTCAATGCGCTATCCCGTAGATTGATCGGGTCCGTAAATTGGTCCCATTGACAATTATCGAGAAATCCGGGCGGTTGATAGGGCAGTGACTTTGTCATTTTGCTTCGAGAATCCTAAGCTTATCTGTTTATCGATCTCCTCCTTTCTTTTACCTTGTATGTAAATTTCTTAATTTCCAGGTTAAAATTATGACACTTTGTTTTATATACCTAGTATGCTTTTATCTTTCTTGTTATCCTCTTGTTTGTTGGGATCACAAATAATAATGGCAACCTGGTTTTCCTTGGGTAGGTGGGACCTAATACACATACCATCTAAGTGAGACATGATATGGTAGCCTTTCTCGTTGTCCCATATAGAGTCAAGTCCTTAACCAGCAACACTTCTCAGAACCAAAGTAGTGGTACTTTAGTAAAGATGATGATGAATGAAGCTTGGATTCATTCATGAAATCATTGAATCCATGCATCTCCACTTATTGCAAACAAATGAACTCTAATACTTAATCATTTAGTTTTCTAAGTATCATCAATTCATGAAATTATGAGTAATTTAAATAAAATATTGATAAATTTGATACTAAATTTATGTATTTTATTGTTTAAATAGAATTTGTGTAAATTTGTGCATAAAGTATTGAGTCTTTACAGCTAGTGTAAAATATTGCATGAAGTTGAGACTTTTTAAAGGATATTGTATTTCCATCAGACTTTCACTTGTATATTATTATTATATATAAGCCTTTTGAACCATATGTGTTCTGTCCTTTTTTTTTCTTCCTTAGGTGTACTAGCATTCCTGTAGATAGGCATTCATGTGAAATTTCTTGTCTAGGCTACCTTTTTGCTAATTATTGTTACTACTGATGGAAGCAGACAATAGCTTGCATTTATTCTATTTTATTTTATTATACTACTTTAATGAATTATATTAATTTTAATTTTAAATATATATATATATATATATATATATATATATATATATATATATATATATATATATATATATTGTTTTGAAGCTTAATTTATAGTTTAAGTAAAAAACATGTTTTTGAGAAAAAAGTGAAATAGGACAAATAATGTTATAAATTAGTGTTGCGAATAGTTAATTTAAGTGAATAAATGCTTATTATTTTTTCTTTTATTATTATATATGCAATGTAAAAATAATTTTAAAGTTTGAAAGATATTGCTATATTTTGAATCTTGATTATATATACATACAAATATTGTATAAGAACAATTAAATTTAATTTATTTAGTTTTATATGTTGAAAGAAATTGAATTTTAACTGTAGGTTAAAAGATGTTTAATGCATACGAAAATGTCTTACTTCTTATATTCTCTTGTTATCTCTGATTACAAAATATTATCTCATTATATTGAGTTTTTTTTACTGTATTGGTGTAATTTGTATATTTCTTTTAAAAATAAAACTACTTTTTGAATAGTAGAATCTTAGTTTTATTTATTTTTTACTTTGCCAACAATCTCACATTAAAAACTAATCAGTCAAGGGAATAACTATAAATTTTTCAGTTCATTGATCCCTCTACAGAAGCAGCAAAAGATATAACTTGATTCAAAGTTAGAACAGATGATGTAAAAATGACCGTATCAAATTATTGACATAGTCTGTGCTTGGTCACATCCTTGCATTCACTGTGTTCACTTAACCTTTAAAACACAAAAACTTTAATCAGAATCTAGTACAGATTACAACACAAAAGAAAACCAAAATTAATAAGCAGTATACTACCTAATTAGCATATTTTTTCAACATAAAGAAGATAACTTAATTAGAAAAAAGAAAAGTTAGTTTATGATGTGAAATTATTAGCTCATTCATATATATTATTATACTCATACAATTCAATGAAAAATCTCTAATAATAACTGCTTGATTCAAACTACAGAGAAACAGTACTGTGAAGATCAATTAATCATCAATAATGGTACGATAGATGGTATCACACAGGGCTACAGATTTAGGAAAACAAACAAATAGTGGTAGGATCCTTTCCCGATTAAGGAAAACCAAGGAGGTATGTGGATGATAATTAAGGGTAACTGTCCTAAATCCCAACCCCACTTCCCACCATGTGATTATGTGATCCAATTATTTCTCCTCTGAGTTGGGAAAAGACAGAAGAGGATGACATCAACAACATCAACCACTACAACTACAACAAACTACAGCAACAATCCAAGAGTGTCTGAGTGCGTCTTTCACTTTCTAAATTTTTTGCTTTCTATAATGCAAAGTTGGACGTGGCAAGCATGCTGTGGTTTTTTTATTTGAAAAATGGCGGATCTTAGTAGAATCTTAGGACCTCAGGTAAGCATAATGATTCCATCTGATACAGAAGTATGGAATTGGAGGAACCACAATAATATTATTGAAGATATCATTGAAGGTTTTAAAATGCAATATGCTTATAATGCATATACAAACACAATTGGGTAGAAGGGAAAATGGCAAAACGCATTTGCTTTAGGCAGCAGAAGTCATAATCAAATGCTCCATTATGCTTGGGCTTTAGGTATTGCACTCTCTTCTCAAAACATAGTTCAACATCAAAAAGTCTCTTCAATTATTTTATGGTTGTGAAGTAACAACGGCTCATATAAAAAACATCTCTTTTTTAGCAAAGTGGGGGTGATATTTATTTTAACTTTATTCATGTACACATACTCTTTGATGGAGTTCTCATATCCCCTTTTACTTTTTCATCTCATTTTCTCTGTATAGGTAAATGGTTAGATATGATATGAAAGATCACTTTATTGTTTATGGTATGTTTCTTATTTTGTGTGTTTTTAGTTTAATGATTGAAGTTTCAGATTATCTCATGTGAAAAGTAGAAGTTAGTGAAAGTAGTTTTAGATTGGATGTGAAAAGTAGAAGTCAGTGAAAGTAGTTTTAGTTTGGATGTGGCATCTGATGCAAGAAGAGACATTATTCCCTTAAATGAGTTTTAGGACTTTGAAAAAGTAATCTTTAATTTAAAGTTAGAAAATACTCTGTGTTAGACTCTAGTAAATATTGTACAAACTCAGATAGGGTACATGGGAGAGGCTCAAAGTGAGAAACTGTTCTCCAAAATCTAGACTTCAATATAAGATTAAAATAAATCTGGTTTTCTGGAAGGTCTCCCTTACATGATTGGGAAGAGGTTTCCCCCAACAAGTTCTTTAGTTTAGTAACCAAAGTTAGTTTTCATCCGGTGTATTACCAAAATGAAGTTGTAACTCTTGTATAAAAAAAAAAAACTCCTAAAAGAGCATGATATTGCATGGAAATTCTGTGCTTATACCCAACTCTGAAAAGGTTACAGGATTTTCTTAACTCTGCTTCAGTGCTTCCAAAGCAGATTTTGGGTGGTTTGTTGCTTAATGCGTCACTTAGGTGTGCAATCTTTACACGCTACATATATGAAAAGCCTTTAATAGCTTTGTGTTATTTTCATTATTTTAGTGACTTCTTGTCACTTTGATACTCCTAGGCTATCTCACTCTGGTTACGTCATTTCAACTTTGATGCTTATTGGGCTTGTTGGAGTCTTGCCATTTGTTGGATTAAGAGTTTCAATGCCGTATCCCTCTGCCCATACACTTTATCAGAGCGTCATAAAAGAGGTTTCTAACAGGGTTAAGTAACAAAGACTCCTTAGGATTTATTTAATATTCACAGGAACACTTTGTAGTTTAGAAAATCATATTTGATCTCCTGTATTTAAACAGCTAAGACTGATCAAGAGAGCCTGATAGGCGGAAATCTTCGTAAAGATATAAAATTGAAACAAATTTCCGTCCAGAAAAAGATGGATTGAACGTGTAAATTGTATAAGTATCTAACCACTTCGTAAAGATATAAAATTGAAACAAATTTCCGTCCAGAAAAAGATGGATTGAACGTGTAAATTGTATAAGTATCTAACCACTGGGGATTTGATCCTTGAAAGCAAGAAAAATGCAGAATAAAATATAAGAATAATAATAATAACGGATTATAAAATCAACGGTCTAAAATTATAACACTATTTAAAATTAAGTATTATGCTTTATCTTCTAAATTTAATTGTCACACATCAGAGGAAACCAGTCCTTACTTTGCAGTTCTAATATGTAATTCAATAAAATTTGCCATGCTAAACAATAGGGTTTTTCATAATTATATACTTTTAACGTATTAATCAATAGAATTATGCAAACTTTCAACCAATGATCTAGTTGAGCAACTCTTTCAAAAGATTAGATAATGGACATTAACTTTTACGGAAGATAATTAGTAAAGTACATTTTTTTGGGGTGGAACTTAGTAAAACAGATTATACACTTTTAATAGTTCTGATACTTTACGCCTATTCTAGGGCTTTTTCATAATTATCTCACAGAACTTTGTTTACTTTATATTTTCAATATTTTTGTTAACCTTTTAGTAAAGGGGGCTTTGTGTTGTTGCCTTTGCTAGCTTTATTTCACTATCTTAGCGGCTTCTTGTCACTTTTAAGAATTGTAGGCTAGGCTAACTATTGTAAAATTAGGCACATAGTCGTGCTGATTTAGTATCAGACATCTGGCATTTGAAAATTAGACAAAGAACAATGAATGAGATGTTTACGCAGAAAAAAAAAAAAAAAACTCGGAATTCTTGTTTTGTTACGAATCTAAATCCCCTCTCATCATATCTGATTTCTGATCATTCACTGTCCTGAAAACTACAAAGGAAAATTGGTATAGCAAAGGCACAAAAGTAGCGTGGCCTTAGCGCTGGAATGGCATCAAAGACTCGTACTAATGAACTGTAATGGAGCTCATTTGTGCTTCACAAAATTATCCTAAGCCTCAAGGTTGATAACATGTTGACGTGTTGAAGTTGAGTCTCTGGTATCAAAATGAAATGAATGAACGTTGGTGCTGTTAAAATCTTCCCCAGTTCATAAATTTCTTAAACTCATCATACAACACTAAGATCGCAGCTGCTCCTGTGCTTCTAAACACATTAGAAAATGCACCACGGTAAAATGAAGCCAACCCTTCTGTCCTGTATATCTTCCTCCAGCAGTCCAGGGTGCTATTGTACACCGGCTGTTCCATGCCAGATTGCATCATCATCCTCCTACGAACCGTGTCTAACGGATAAGATATCAATCCGGCTGAGGTTGTGACTGCCTGAGCTACCACCCAACGCTTCCACAACGCCAACTCAGGCTTTGATTTTTCAGACAATATCTCTTTCATGGTATCAAAGCCTCCAAAATATAGGCCCCTGTGTACCACCATCCCTTGTAGAGATGCAGGAAGGCCCCTGTAGATACCACGAACGCCATCCTTGTGGAATATGGTAGTCAAGAAATGGTAAATACCGCGAAATTGGCGCACTTCTGTACTTCCAACGTCAGCTGCAAGGCGCGTGTGTGCTATGTCAAGGGGGTATACCACTACAAGTGTTGTACAACCGGCTGCAGCGCCAGCCACGAAATTTGCAGTGGCACCTGGCAAAAGATTATTATCGCTAGAGTTTCCACCCCTTAAAAAGCTTTTGTAAAGATCCTGTTCAACATAATAGGTGATCTGTCAATATCAAGACTCTGCATTTACTGTAACATTACAGATCAGGCTTCAATTATGATTTTTCATCAGTTCTGCGAGTGAATGATGACAGGCAGAACAGAAAAAATAAATAAACGTTCTAGTATGCTAGCATGGAAATAGAACTTTTTTTTATTGTTGTGGGTTATTTCATGAAATGCATAGATAGTGAAGTTGTTCTGCCAGTGATTCTCTATTTAGCACCTTTGTATGAACCATTCAAAATGTGATTTTTGTTAAAGCGATCGCCAGGGGAGAGGGAGAAAATAGCAAAGCTAACAAAGATACACTTCCAAGATTGTTACTTCTTTGAAAATTTAAGTACTAATTACTAACCTTGATTCTAGAGTGTAATAGCTGGGTTGGTATTTCTAGCACTTAATTGCACTCCATGTATTCATCTCATCCTAGTTTAGGACACCAAAAACACAATTGTAAAGTCCACATTTTTATTCATATGTCAATAATCAGACTAGTCATCTTCTACACAAGCACAAGACAACATTTTTACACATTCACATGATGTCTGTGACATCCTTACTAATGCATTACCACAAACAAGAATTTATTCTTAAAACTTTTGTTTACTACTTGCTATAAAAATACTGTTGTCATTTGAAATCTCTATAACTGCATTAATTAAAAGCTACACCACGGGTCTTCAACAAGAGCAGCAACTTTAAAGTGCATCCTGATAGAAGAGAAAAATTCTGAAATTTCTTAAGCCAGAAATATATTCTGGAAATTTTCACAAAAATTCACCTCAAAGAACAGTGCCTGTGTTTTGCTTCTAAAGAAGCAAATTTCTTCAGTCTCAGATGCCCAGCCCAGGATTCATCAGTTCCCTTTTCTTCTTTTGGACATGACCTATGTATAAGTAATAGGTCTGCCTTTATTGGACAAAACTCAGATGTAGTACTATAAGTATGGTTGATACCATCCCCAATCAATTGTCATTTCTTCTCAATAATTGCAGCTGGGTTTAGTTACCAAGATGAAGGCATTGTTTATTGAGATTAAAAGACAATTTCAATTGTTAGGCTTTTTGATTTTTGAAAAAAACTGAACCATACCTCACCATTTTAATAAAATCAATTGGTTTAAGTCAAACTGTTTTTATAAAATGGATTGGTTTGTTTTTTCCAAAACAGCTCCTTTTTTTGGATTTGGCTCAGTTTAGTTATCTATTTCACACAAGTATGTTTGATATTTCTTAAAGAATGGAACCAAACCAAGCGAAACCAAATCATTTCATAAAAACAGTTGTTCAGTTCATTACAATATCATGCAATTCAAGAAAAATCCAAACAAAGGTCCAGTAAAATCTATTAAAGTACAAAGAAAGAGATGTTTTCATTAAAACTGTACAGTGGACAGTCCTTGATAATATCCAAAAGGCAGGGAGGTGGGAAAAGGTACATGTTAAAGAAAAAGTAATGCAGTGCCACGAGAATAAGGTGCAGCACATTATAAAACTGCATTCTACTTCTTATTCTCTCTTTACAGGGTAAGGTCAGCCTACCGCATAAGATAGGGAATGAATTACAGTTGAAACAATCAACCTTTATATTGCTGTAGCAAGAAAAAGAGAAAGGAAATACAGAAGAAAAGGAAGTCCTCCACTCATATTTGATGAGCGAAAACTGTGCACACTTGTTGCTTTTTCTCGAATCATTACTAATCATGTTAACAAAAATATTTGTCAAAATTCATCCTGTACATTATACAAGGGGAACATTGCGCAGCCTAGAAAATTTAGGTAAAAAAAGTTTGGAGTGCTAAGAAGCCAAGAGGGTATATGGATGACAGAAGTAACAAAAAGAAAGAAAATGTTGTAGTGAGACACAGTTAACTTGATGGAAGAGAAAAATCTGTTAGCTATAAAAGGACAACAAAAACTATAATATGGTGAAGGACAAAGAATGGATTATATTAAGTCAACAAAAGTGGTGAGTGAAGCACAACATAGGAAGTTTATTATGCTTATTTATTCCCAAGGACTATGGAGGTAAATTACAATTTTAAAAGCAACATAGCTTAGCATTGCTCTATATGATTTTGACATTGCCTTACATAAAATTTTAATGTTAAAATAGGGAAAATATTGGAATGAAAAATCCTAAAACACGTGGACAGGACAGCTACATATATTGCACAACAATTTAAAGGATCTCCGTAACAAACATGTTTCTATGAATTAAAGACTTCAGGAAACTAATTTGATTCAATCATCATCATACAGTTACTGTTGTTGATAAGGGAAAACCTAGCTGATTAATTAATACAAACAGTATGTGTGACCAACAGTGTTGCAGATAGCCTCCATCTCAATTTTTCTTGAGATAACCAAACCCAAAAGGATTCAAATAACAATGGACGGAGTCAACTCTCTTTGTCCTTCTTCTCAAGTCATGATAGTATCTTATCTTATTATTAACTGAATATCAGGCCATATGTGAATCAGTAATGTTGGAGCTAGCATACAGAACCATAAAGACTTATACCACGTGAAAGGCTGGGAAGAAAGACTATGATAAGAATCTTAGGAGAACTTGATCACAAATGCTTGCCGTGTGGTTGAAGAGCTAAAAGATAAACCCCACACTAGAATCTCATGCCGCCAATACTATGTGACCCTCAAGTCCCATACCTTACAATTGGATCCTAACATCCCACCATGCTCCATGTCCGTTGCACTCAACAGACTGGTTGTGCACTAGCCCTTTAAATACTTTTAGGTGAACACTGCAAAGTCGGTTTCACCGCCAATGCCATTCATTTACAGCTGAGACACATGCTGAAACACTCTATGACCAATTGGTAAGAACCTTAGGAGAACCACATCGCGAAAACTAGACATTATTGTTAAAGATCCAAGGCCTATAAACCTCACACACGAATCCCTTACTTTTAATGTAGGACTCAAGTCCCAGGCCTTGCAATTGAATCCTAACATACCATCAAGAAAGTTTCAAATGGTCACGTGAAGCATTCAATACACGGTTATTTTTTTTTTGTTTTCAAACACAGCATAAATGACTAAATTGGCCCCTTATTCAACCAAAAAAGTAATATAATAAAGAAAGAAGGTAAAAGTATTACGATAACTGTAATTTTTTTGAGCAATACACCAAATTAGTCCATGAGTTTACAAGAATCAATCAGTCTAATCTCCGAAACAATAGAAATGTTATTTTAGCCCCTGAAATTACAGAAAGTAAAAAAGGACTAAAATAAACAATCTTTGATAATTTGACCAATTAAAATAATATTTTTGTAGTTAAAATTGATGGGTGCTAGTAACTTCTGAGACTAATGTGGTGTGTTTTCAGAATCTCAGATGGTATTTTATTGCAAATACCCAGAAGGAGCAATTGACAAAAGCAGACGCATCATAATAGCCATAGTATAAACTAAAGAAACATCTGCTAACAATTCTTGCAGAGTAAACATGATGAGTTAAACCCTCAAACAGCGATGACACAAACAAGAAACTTGCGAACGCAACAAGTGGAGGAAAAGATAGAAAATGGAAACCAAGAGGAAGCCTAACCTTGAGGGAGAAATTGAGGGCCACAGAAGGATAGTAACGAATTACACTGCTGCCATTGCCTCGCCACAAAGAGAGAATGCCTTCTTCCCTGACCGTTCTTGCTATGCAATCAAACATGCCCTTGAATCTGCGACGCCCACTCGCCACAATGGCCAAATTGCTCTCCTGGGTCTGCAGCAACAGCTTCGCCCTCTCAATTGGGGCCACAATCGTGTGCACCACACCGCCCATCAAGGCCCCAGCCACCAGATCGCGCTGGAAATTCTTCACACCACAATTCAACGCCTTCTCTTGCCCAAGTTTCAATCTTTTTCCCTCTGAGTCATCGTCCTCTGCGCTCATCCTTCGATTCCCTGCCACCGCCTCCGCAAGTCAGAAACTTTGCTCAAAGAGAAACACACCCATCAATATCATTTGTTTTCTCTCGCAGAAAACCCAATTGGGTTTTTATTTCACTTTCGAAGCGAGCTTATCCGTTTGCGGAATTGCGTCAATTTTGTGGCAGTGAGAGAGAAAGCAAAGTAAAAAAAGGGAACGACGAAAGATAGTTGATTTATAGACGTGGTAGTCTCGTTGGTGATGAAGGAACAAATTCGTTGGTTATTCCATTTTGACTTTCCCGTCTGGCCCGTCATCGACAAGACTCCTGGCAGCGCAAGAGACACTTTTCTTACCTTCTCTCCATATATTCTCTACATGTGTAGTTTCAATATTCTTTATACTATTCTCGTAATATAATAAATTTACTAATTTTATAATAATTAATTTTAAATTTATATTATTAATAATTATATTGATGATATCTCAAAGAAATAGAAATTAAACTCTCAAATTATGTAATTTTATTCTTTATTTAAAAAGAATTTGCAAATGCTTGTAAGAGCAAGACAACAACTTTAGAATATTTGTTGCTTATTTTCATTGTAGCAATCAAAGGCTTTTTCTTTTGGAACTTTACTATTTTTAGAAATTTTGATCTTTTCCTAACTTATGTCACAATTTTTTTTTTAAGGAATTAGAATATTTGTGTAATAGTTTTTTTTTATATAGATAGATTTGTTTTATACATGTAAATACTTACAAGTGAAATGAGTTGGGATCATGTTATTTATATTTCGCTGTTAAAAAAAAATTATAGGCCTTTATTGTTAAGATAAAGATTTAAATAATTGAATGAAGTTTTGTTTTGGGTTTTTAGTTTTAATGATAATGAAGGAGTAAAAAGTGTGTTACTCAGTAATGTTTGTAATGGAAACGTTTTCAAGTTTTCTACCTCAAATTTTGTCTCTTTCTATCACGCATCATCTCTAATCTCTCCCAATCAAATGTCATGCACCGGCCATTTCATTTTATTAAGGATCTGAAGTTTTATCAAGCATCAAGATGAACAATACTTGTTCTTAGTGCGTTCGTCAGGTTGGGGAATTTTGTTTACAAGAAAAGATTATCACATCAGCAATGATGATAAATGACAATATATACTTATTTATTATCTCAGCTAGTTTAACTTGTTTAAGGAAGATATTAAAACTATATTTTAAGATAATCAATCTTACTATTTAGATCAATACAATATATATATTCTTTTGTTTTATTTTTCTCACAAATTTTGTAAAATGAGTATTTCTCTTTTTCTTTTTAATAAAAATGAACAAAGGTTGCTTAATTAATTCACGGAACATATATACCATGGAAGACATATGGTATGGTATTTATTTGAGTTTTTTATTTCTTTAATTTATGAATTACCCAAATCATTTATCTTAAAATTAGTTGAAATTTGAAAAAAAAAAGTTAAAAATTTAAAACTAACCCTTAACTTAGTTACTGAAGCTTGAAGCGGCTAAAATGATTTTTTCAATTATAAATATTTCAAAAAATTATTTGTTGAAGTAGATATAAATATGATTGATTTGTCGTTGTTATATTTCATATGAATTTAATTTTATCTCAAGATAAAATATATTTTAGACTATATATATATATATAGCTTAATAAATACCAATGAAATATTTATACCACTCCGTAATTTCTTTTGTGGCTTTTGTCGGAGTTCAACTTTCTATTGGTCTATATTAACATTTTTCATTTTATATTAAGTAAAAATTTATTAATTGGTGATTATTTGAATAAGTGACATTATCACTGACATAAATTATTTAAATTTGGTTCGATCTTTCTCTTCTTCTTTCAGAAATTTTGATTATACACCCTTGATCTCACTTAACCCTGCTACATTCAGCAAAGTTATAATCAAAAGAAAAAAAATATCAATAATTATTTATTTTCATAATTGAATTTTAGAAACTCAATTTTATTTAAAAAGTTGGATCTTCAAACTTTTAATACATTGAGTAAAGCAAACGAGCAGCTAATAATATTAACACAATTATATTTGGTTTAATTTGTCTGCAGTTCAAAGACAGGTTTAATCACATTTTTAAACAAAATAACTCTAATTAGCTAAATATTCCTAAATTCAATGTAATAGGGATTGAAAAGAAATTAAGATACTATAGTTATATATATTTTTATATGTTTTAGCATGATTGAATTGGTGTGTTTTGTGTGATGATTGAATTACAGGCTTCATTTTGGTTAAAATGAAATCAGTATAATGAGAGTTGAAAAAAATCAATATACTATAATTACATATGCACCTATAAACTTCAAAATAGTTGAGATGATATGATTATTGGTATGACTGAATGATAAATCCATATCCAATCATTTTGATTGAAATGAGATCAAAGTATTGAAGATTAAAAAGAAATTAAGGTATGGTGACTGACTACAAATGAATCATTGTGAAGTCAATAGACTTGGAATATAATATAAAAGATTGTGATTGAATAATAGAGTTATTTATATTTGACTTAAAAGTTGAAATTTAAATTCTTAAATTTATTATTTTCAATTTATTTTATTTTTACAAGTTGAAAACATTATTTAATTAATTTACATTTCTTATCTTATTGTGTTTGAACTGCGATGATGATGATATTATGTATACAAAAAGATAAATGCAGGTTTTGGAGCACTTTAAAGATTATGTGTCCTTAATTTGATTTTTCTTTTATTTTGTATATAAGCATATATATGTTTGATATATTTAAAGATTTTATGAATTTAAGATGATCTTTATTTTATTTTATTATATAGATAGTTGTACATAAATTTGATAAATGTTATATTATAGAGTTTAGAATCTATTATTTGTTTATCTATAATATTTTTTTTATTAGAATTGAATAAAAAAATGTTATACAATTTTTAAACTCTTACATTAATCAACTCACCATCCTAACGTACACTAATCAGAATGATTGCAAAACGGTCATAACGGGACGGCATGCAATGCTATTAAAAATCTAACAAAAAGTTGTGTTAATCATGATTTAACTGACAACTTATATGAATAATAAATCATATTATTAGGCTGCCATTTTCTGCTTTGGACCCTCATGGATTTTACATCAATAGTCTATTTCAATAATTCTTATATATAATCTAATGTCAAAAGGAAACCATTTTAAAACTAACGTAATTTATATAGGTGGATTAAGCTAGAGGTTAAATGTTTAAATTATTTTTTTTATAATACTCCATGAAATACTAAAATAAAATAACAATAATTTATGAATGCCAATATAATATTTATTAAGGAAATTCGTAATTTGTTGCGCTGACATAGTGATAATACTGTATTTATTATTATTTGTTTAAGGAGTTAAAGTTTAATATTTATATTAATTTTAGTTATATATTTTTAATAAAGTAACTTATATTTAAATTTTGAAATTAAAAAGAAAACATAATGGCAATTGGTCCTATTTACCATAACTGCGTTTTACTTTGTCAAACAATTTTTTTTTAAACACCAACAATATAATTATTATAAACAAATGTAATACAGACAAATAATTTGTTGTAAGATTCATAACATACTGGTAAAGAAAAAAACAGTTATCTAGGAATAAAGACTATTATATTAAATCCTATATATTTAATAAGATAAGATGAAACTATAGAACCATTATAACCATTGACTTCACAACATTAATTTTTTTTTTTTTTAGAGATTGAGATAATTACTTACATGTCTAAAGAAAGAATTTTTTTTTAGTTGGACCTGAAGTCAAATGTATTAATAGATGGATTTAGACTCAACAAATATAGGCATTTAAAGTTAAACAATTTTCTAAAAGTATTAGATAATCTCTTTTTTAGAAAAAGCAGATAAATTGAACCACTTCTATATTATTTCATTTAATGCAAACTCTTCTGAAAGTTATTTTATGTAAATTTTTTCAAGAAAATAAATGTGACTAATATACTATTAAAATAGTCGAGTTAAATAGTATATGGTATATCTTAGTATTGTTTTCATCGAATAAGAGATGATTTTTTTGTAAGTGGGAGATTGTTAAAACATGTTATTTATTTTAATTTTTATACTATTCTTAAGAGGATTTTCTGGAAAATATTACAAAGATGGAGGAGAATATGAAAGGTACATTAGAAAATGATTCAAAGTTTCTCACATTTTAAGGAGACAAGCATTGAAAATGACTAGAGAAACTCCTAAACCATATCAATGATAAGAAATACTAATATAAATATAAAAATAATTGTATCATGTAAGTTACATGAATTTATCTTATTATTAAAATAGTGAATAATAGTCTTTGTGATGCTTCCATAAAATTGAGTGTGAATGTTGATTGGATGTAACAGATAATTCCGTAAAATTTTTGTAGATTTTAACATAAGATGGATCTATTTTTAAATTAATTATACATAGATAAATGTTTATAAATGAAAAGAAACTATATGATAAATAATATTTTTTTATTATTTTTTAATATGAAAATTTGAATTACTAGCTTATCTTTTTGTATTGGTGTTTTTAATTTGTCAATTCACTTTTTTAAAATTAAAATAAAAAATATTTTAAAAGATTAACTTTTATATTATATTATTTAAAATATATAATAATATTATAACTTACATTGTTAACATTATTAATTATAATAAAATAGTTTAATAATATAATAATTATTTTAATTTATCTGATTAGAAATATTAATAAATTAATTAAAAATTTAAAAAACATTTTTCAATCTATTTTTATTTTATTTTCATATCACTTTCTTTTTATTCTTTTCTCATTCATAAAATTTTGTTAACATTTTGTTATTGATCTCTCTTTCTTTTTCTGCAATCCACCTAAAATAGAGTGAGTGATGGTTATTTTTCATGAATTTGCTTCATTTATGAATTGCTTGGAGCACTGGGGCAGGGTTTCTTTGTAGGGGAATAATGAGGTAAAAATACTTTTATTTTTAAAAGAAGAAACTTATCACTGATTAAAAATTATATTTAAACCGTTTTAAACAAGCCAGTGTTTAGAAGATTTTAATTGTTGTTATAAGGCCAGGACAAACACTCACTCAATCACAAAATTTTTGGAAACCTTTGATATAAAGCAATTTTTCCATATCAAGATTGGATCACTTCCACATCTTTTGGGTAAGTGGGAGAGTATCAAATTAAATATTTATAGTATTTATGGATTAATGACCTTTGAAAAAGAAAACTTCATACCTGCTGCCTCCAATTTATACCACACATTATAGTGCATTTTTCTTTTATGGGCCTTGTCTACACCCAAATTTCTATTAGTTCATATTTTGCTTAGTTTATTAATGTGATAATCTTTAATTAACATTTTTAATTTTTATATTAGGCAAAAATTTATTAATAGATGATTAGTTGAATAAGTGAAGTGATGTTTGACTGAGATATGTTAGTGAAATTTAATCGTTATAATAATTATATATTTTTAAAAGTATTGCTTAAAAAATATCAATTGTAGCACTTTTCTGAAGTTAAAACGTTTGATTAAAAAATGTTTTTAATAAACAATCAGAATCAAGATAATAAGTGGGTTAGAATGGTAATAGTACTTGCTACTTTGGTTTCGGTTGTGCCTCATATTAAATATCACACTTCTTTAAGAAAAAAAAAAAACTAATCAATAGTTTAGTATATTTATCACTGATTGATTTAGTCTAAACTGTATATTATCTAATAAATATTTTTCCTCCTCTCACCCTTGATCCCACCTAACCTCTGATACATCCAGCAAAGCTTAGTAATTAGGAAAGAAAAAACAAAACATCAATAATTTGAATATTTGATATTTTGAATTAAGGTGACGTTGTTAATCAAACTAACACAACTCTTAAATTTGTATGTGGTCCAAGCAATTCTTAAACAAAATAACTCTAGCTAGCCAAATATCCCTAAATCCAGCAAAAGGCTTGATAGATTAGTTTCTTTGATCATAAGCTAGTTAGCTGTTCAATAATTAATGCAGCTGAACAGTACTTTCAATCATTTACTTGACCATGTACCAAGAAATCATTTGCATTGACCATCCATTCTTCTTGTCTCAAGTTATAGCTATAAAGTCACAATCATCAAAATGACCACTCTCCATCCCATTTGTAAGTAATTTCTTATGATGCTTAAATGATGCGTGTGTCACAAAAACTACAAACTAAACACCAAAAACCCATCAATATAAATTTCATACATGGAAGACCACGCACCCTTCCCAAGTATCTCAGAATGGCTTTTCCTGTTCTGAAATTCGATACATATATATGTCCTTTGCTTGTGACTTTGAGAAACCAGATTCACATGGTTGGAGTAATTAGTGAGTGACAATTGCATTGAGAGAATAGAAAACACATGTATTTTGTAGGTAGGAAGTTAAGTCATACCACAACTTTCACAAAGTATTTGCAAGTAACACGAGCAGACCAAGGAAAAACAAAAGCATGGGAAAAAGAATTGGAAGACATATAAAATCTATCTGCCTTGCCGACTAGACCAAGAAGCCATGGTAACCACGTGCAGCTGAATTATGACACCCCTATCTATCGCTATCATGCACTTCACTTGATGATGATAAATGGGAAATCGCTTATAGAGATGCTGTTTATGAAAAATAAAGAAAGGGGTTGTTTCTCTTGAGTACATAGAAAACTTGTTCTCTCCTTACTTGTTTTTTGTCTCGCTCATTTTTTCTTAAACGGTTTATGATCTCTATCTGATATCAATATAGCAGGTAGGTCCCTGGGATCTAATGCAACACATGTGGTTTAGGAAGGAAATTGGGATTTTTCCGGCAGAGATAGGTACCCATAGGAAGGGTAGAAAATAGAAAGCTTTTAAATATCCGTACACCAACCACGATCCATTGCCTTGAGATCCACTAGCACAATATTTCGGGATCTCTGCTTTGGCCCCAAGTGAAATTTCTGATATCATTTTTCTCACACCCCAAGATAAAAAAAAAAGTCAAAATAATGACACATTATGTATTGGAAAAAGAATGCAAGAGAAATGAATGTAAAAAATGAAAATCTTTATAAATTTGACCACTCCACTTGATAAAGAAAGTCACCTTCAAAGTCTCAATCAAAATGCACACGAGTAAAGTTGAGTGGGATGAAACAATCATTACCAAACTAAACGCAGCAACACTGTTTGTTTTGTGTACTACTCCAAATCTTTGTTTCATTTGTTGCTAATTGGAGGTCAAAAAAGGTAAAAGCTCTTTCTAATTATCAGTTAAGTGCTCAGTGATAACAATGTTTAACAGTGCAGTGCAATGGAGAGAATAAGGGAGAGTAGGAAAGCAATTGGATGGGGCCACATTTCAGAACTCAGAAAGATAGATGCACAGCATTTGGCATCAAGTCCTGAACCTTCTATGCCTTCAAACTTAAAACTCTCAAATCTCAGTCTTCGGCCATACACTTTGTAAAGTCATTTTCTTCATCTTACTCTCTCATTCTCATTAATCAAATTCATTCCTTCACTTTCTCTCTCTCTCTCAAGGCATGGTTCACGACTGCAATTGTTAGACCACATTCTCACTTTCTAACTTTTATTATTTTCAAAATATATTGTTTTACTCATATAAAGATGTATTAAAATATGAAATTAGATGTTATTCTTATTATTTATTTAATTGTTATTATAATTGTTTAAAACTTTTATATTTTAATTAATTCATAATATTAAAACATTACACATATACCAAAATTAAAATCTATAGTTTTTATTATTTTTGTAATGTTCTATTGGTTACTTAATTGTTTACATCGTGTATTGTTCTGATTCACCAAAACCAATGTACAGAATCTCGTTCAATCATGTGGGGCAGATCGGGCATCCATTAAACATAGATCTATTGAAGAAAACCAGACACAGAGGATTGGTCAGATTAGGCACTTAGATTTCAAACCCCACATGTAATTTTCAGTTGCATTGCTGTAAGAACTTTGAATCAAATTACAATGACGAATTAAAAAGAAAAAAAAAAACTAAATTCAGGACCTTCTGCCCTAAATCTGATATTACAAGCTCAAAATTCATTCTCCTCCATACAAATTTCACCTTCAATTCTCACCGCATGTACCATAATCAATCCATCCCTCTCAAGGCAATTATCAGAAAACGAAAAAAAAAAAAAAAAAAAAAAAGAAAAAAGAAAAAAAAAAAAAAAAAAAAAAAAAAAAAAAAAAAAA
>Ga0099824_1001131_pt1 | contig 36319 bp, 29 predicted proteins | sample SiratrowhiteBW_FD_76837 | JGI IMG/M metagenome (GOLD analysis project Ga0099824, IMG submission 76837) | Root nodule microbial communities of legume samples collected from California, USA - Siratro white BW | ecosystem: Host-associated > Plants > Roots > Nodule | place: USA: California... | reverse complement strand
AGCTTTCTTTTTATTTTTTTAATATAAAATTTAACAAATTTTTCCCAAAAAGAGCCAACTCTTTTGTAAATTTTAAATAAAAATTCAAAAAAATTGAAGGGATAGTTCGGGATTAAACTTAAAAAGTTTGAAAAAAAAAAAAAAAAATAATTCATTATAATTATATATATCTATATATATATATATATATATATATATATATCGAAAAATAAAAATTGATCTAATCTAAATATATTTAAATCAGATGACTCTCATTTCTATTTCATTAAATTAGATTACATCATAATTATTTGAAATGTTATTATATCAAAACTTGATAATTTATATCATAGATTAAAAAGAATGTTTTTTATTTATTATTATCTTAAAAGTTTATTACAGATATGACTTCACATCAAGATATGGATTCTATTTCTTTCAAAATGTTGTAAATTTATTTTATTTTATTCTACTTTGTTTTAATTATAAAAATACATGTGTTTTTAAGGAAATAATTATCAATATGATAATGTTCACATATATTTTAATTAAAATCATATCAAATTTAAATTATCAAATCTTATATGATATAAATTGATTTTATTGTATAAATACATAATTGGTAGTTTATATATATATAGTATAAATACATAATTGGTAGTTTATATATATAGTATAATGTGAAAGACTATCTTAGTATTTGTAAAAATTAAGAGTAATTTTGTCCATTTCTACTTTTTACAAATGAAATAGCATGAATTACTGCACAATAGTGAAGTAATGGAAGACTTCAACCAAATTTTTGTTTTGTTTTTCACTTCTACTTAAATTTTACAGTGTAAATAGTTATATTTTTTAATTCTCTATATTATATAATATTGTATATTATTTGATTTCTTAGTGATTTCAATTATAAGTTTTTCTCTTTAGATCTTGTTTTACTTTTGTGAAGTTCTAGAATTTTTATTTTGTTAAGTAAAGTGTCAATAATATTTATTAAAATATGTTATTCATAATATTTGTCAAAAAGATTATAAAATGCCATTATTAGAAGAAATTGTGTGCTAAACCATTTTTAAAAAAAGTAACATTTATTATACTGGTCAATTAAAATAATTTAAATAAAAAAAAATATTTTTTAACATTAGAAATGTTTTGAACCAAGAGTCTCAGTCATTTTATTATGAACAATCAATAAATATAAATTGTTTGAATTGTTTTAAATAATATAAATTAATTTAAACAAATACAGACTACTTATATTCATATTGTTTATAACTTAAATTAAAAATATTGTTATAAGTAATATCATTATAAATTATTTTAATCTAGTTAATTATTATTTCTATTAATTATTATCATATATTATATTATATTATATTTGTTATTATTTTTATCAAAAATTTATATTATATTTATTCTATATTTCTCTTAATTGTTCACATTGATCAAAATAATGGTTTGAGATTATATAGATAAACGAATTAAATAAATACATAGATGTAGGCAAATTTGTGCTGAGTGTTTGTGCTTCAGCAATATAAAATGCTAATAACATATATGATACATTTCATGAAAGGCCATGCAATGGGCAGGGATGATGAAAGGCCAGTGTTTAAGGTCAGAATTCTGTATTCCCTCTATATTTATCTCATTTTAAGAAAAGAATAATAAGAAAGTTGTGTTTTTAATATTTGTACTTTCAATTAAACTATGTAGTTTTAGTCTATATATGTTTAAATTAATAAATTTAGTCCAACAACTTTTAAAAATATATAAATTCTTTATTTCATTTTTCTAAATTTATCATAAAGTTTAAACACCACAAAATTTAAATTCACAGTTTAAAAGTAAAAACAAAAAAAATTATGAAATTAAAACTTATATTTTTAAAGATTTTCAAACAAATTCAAATTCATGAACTAGTTCAATTAATCATAGACGCTTGAATTGAAAAAATTATAATTCTTTTAAATGTAAATTAAAATTGTCAATTTTATACATTTTTATTACTTTTTACAACTATTTATTACTTCTAATTTTTACGATAAAATATTATATTTTAGTAGAATAATATTAATTTCAGATATTAAATCTGTGTACATTAATGTTTTTCAAGATATTATTGCTCTTGGGATAAAACTAACTTACTTCTAGCATTTTCCATGACAAGTCAACTCATATCAAGCCTAATGAGTTTGACACTTTTAATATTTTCCTTTTTCCTAAAAATACTGCATATTGTTTTTGGCAGAGGATAAGGGACATGGCTGGTGGGGCCCTGAACTGTGGTTTTGAATGTGCTGGAGATTTGAACGTTGAGGTATTTGTATATATATCTTCATGCATATTATTTTACTTGTTTGACATTTCAATATATGTTTCTAAGATTTTATATTGAATTGGCATAACAATTGCAGTCTCATTCCTCACATTGTGAAAATAGTTAAAGTGGAATTTAAAATATTGACATATGAAGTTTTTGAAGGTAATGTATTTGTTTGGGAATTTACTTTATTGGAACTTCTAAGAGACAACATGAGAATAAAATGAAATTCTCTGCAAACTAGTAATATTAGTTTAGATATAAATTAGAAAATAAAATTTTAAGAATATTATACAAGCAATTTATTACTAATTAATTTATAATGGTAGGAGTTTAAAATTTAGATAAACCATTAGATATGATACTTAATTAAATTTAGAAATTCGTGTATTCAATGTACAAGTTAGGTAGAAAAACAGTTTGTAATGATCTATGATAAATAATTATTGTACATTAGGTAGAAAAATAGTTTGTAATGATCTATGATAAATAATTATTTTAAAATACTTTTAATTTTTAAATTCTTGTTTTCAACACAATTGTACTTTGAAGAGATGAAAGTAGGTTCTATGATATAAAGTGTAGAGAATTTCTTTAATATATAAATTCAATTATTGTTGATTGTTTTAAAAAAACAGATGATAATATTTTGATATTGTACAATGTAAATTACAAAGTTGACACTAAAAAAAATTATTATTTTATTTTTATATAATATTTTATTGAACAAACGAGTGTCAAATAGAAGTAATTTATGAACCATGGTATAAAAATATATTTTTTCTTTAAAAATAACGTGAAATGTATAAGATAATTCACAAGATACTTAATAATGAATTGAATTAATATGAAAAATAGATCATATTCATGATAATCATGTGAAGAGGAAAATATGAGATGTATATAATCGTTGCACATGATGCCAAAAATAAAACGAATATTTTAATTTATGAAAATTTACTAACATTCTTCCCCTTGGTTCATTTATCCAATTATCAATCAAAATAAAAAGAAAATAAATATATGAATCATGGTGATAGATTCTCTAATAATGAGCATGATCACTCGTGTATCAAAATATATTAAGTCTCATATCATTAACTCCTAACTTTAATGAATAAACCACATGTTCACTCTGAGTTATAAGTAAATGAGTTTTTTCACAGTAAACAAATATGTGCATAAGATAAAGGAGAAAACGTCCATCAAACTATATAAGAGTTAAAGGATCAACAATCATCAAATTAGTGTTAATGTGCTCAACGACCACTTTATTTTCCTTAAGATGTTCTCTTATGACTAGACATTTAATGTCCATGTGTTTACTTCAAGTTTCACTCTTGTTATTCTTATCCATAAATACCATATAAAGTTATCACATTATAACTTTAATGACCTAACAATTGATTCAACAACTCTATTCATAGATAGAAAACTCTTTAATAATACTCCATGTGATACAACCTCAAAACAAGATACAAACTCAACATCCATAGTGGAAGTAACATTCAAGGTTTGTTTTCTACTTCTTCAAGATATAACTCTATAAGCTAACATAAAAACATAACCAGATGTAGATTTCTTGGTATCAATAATGAAGTCTAAATCAAAGTAGTCTATCACCTCTAAACAATCAATTTGTGTGTATATGAGTATGAAACTCTTTGTTCCTTAAAGATATATGTTAGCATTTTTTGCTACGATGGCAAATGCATTAGTCGCTTATGTAGTAAGTAATAAATATATCGTTATCTCACAAGGGACTTGTGCAATACACAACAATAATTACAATTGATAACAAATTTAGACTATAAATTATTCTTAATATTTAAATTGATAAACAAGAAAAATAAAATTGTGCAAAAATAATTAAAATATTTTTTATATTTTTAGTGAGCATTTGGAATGTAAAAGAAGATTGGAGATGATATGGAATGCAATTTCTAGGATTAAACTTCGTCAAACCTCACTCTCATGCATAAAATCATTTATCTTCTTTCCAAAAAAACGTCTATGTCAACCCACAATATTACCCAAACTCTAATTCTTTAGGTGAATGAGCCTAGGCTTCCCTATTAATCGTCAACTCCTTGATCAATTATATAGGAAATACTTGCATTTTCTACAAGGGTCATAAGCCAACAAATGAATCATGCTATATTCCTAGACACAAGCTTTCATTTGGTATTTTGACTCAGACCCTAATTACAAATGATATTTCTCAATACCCTAAGAATCAAATATCATCCCATGAATCAACACAACAAGCATTAAGCAAAGGATCAAAATACTAACATTGAAAGGAAAGACATATATATAAACCCAATATTGATTACATGAGAATTTAATGATTACATCAAACCCCAACAAGATGAGAAGGATGAACGATGGAGGAAGATAGATATACAAAGAGGAGAAAAAGGAACCCTCCAAACCCTAGCCGTTATTTAAAGGCTACATTTGTTTGACTCCCAGACGGAGTTTGACTCCCAAATAGAGTGGAGTGCCTAACCCTAATGCAGAGAGTTTTATATATACACAAATTTTGATGCTCACACCTGACCTAGCTTTAATGGCATCGGGCTCGACTTGATGTTTTTGCCTTCGAGTTTTACATGAACGGGCTTAGTTCTTCTGATGATAGGCTTATTTGCTTGCATTAACTTTTCTTTTATCTCTCTCTTTATGGGTTTCAATCTTATTCCTCTGAATCTAGTGCTTCTTGTTTATTTTTATGAAAAATAAGAAAAATTCGTGTAACTTTCCATTCTCTAATTACAATAATCAATTATTAACAAAAACCTAATAAAATAAGGAAATAAGTATGTTTCAAGCTTAGAAAGAGTTTATTTTCATCATGAAAGTTAGCTCCAAAATATGATAAAAATAAGTGTTGTCAATATATTGTTACCTTCTTTATAGTTTCTCAATAGCCAAGACCTGGACTACTATAATATTTTTCCAAAAGTCCAACTACAATGTCAAGTCTAGTACAAACATGTACATACATAAATAACTAAAGTATACAAAATAATTTTCATGTGTTTCCACTCAAGATCATTCTTTGTGCATTTATCCAATTCAAGTTTATCACCCTTCACAATAGTAGCCTCAGTTGATGAACAACTTTTTCATGTTAAACCTCTCTAAAACTTTATTGATACAGGTATCTTGAAATAAACCCAAAATATCTTGAGATCTTTCTTTATAGATCTTAATGCCTATGATGTAAGATGTCTCTCTCACATCCTTCGTATCAAAGTTCTTTGATAGAATTGTTTTACCTTGTATAATATACCTTTATCATTTGTTACAAGTAAAATATCATCCACATATAAAATAAGAAAACAATTTTTTCTCTCACTAACTTTTTGGTATATACCTTGATCTATGATGTTCTCTTCAAAATAAAATGAAGATATAACCTTGTTAAATGTTAAATACCATTGTCTAGAGGATTATTTTAATCCATTTACAGACTTATTAAGCTTGTAAACTAAATGCTTCTCATTGAAAACAAAATCCTTCAAGTTGATTGATGTAAACCTCTTCTTCTAGAACATCATCAAGGAACATTATTTTCACATCCATTTGATGTAATTAAAAATCAAAATGAGCTACTAATGCCATAATTACTTAAAGAAAATCCCTTTTAGACACAAGAGAGAACATTTACTTGTAGTCAACTCCTTCTTTTTGAGTGAACCCTTTGACAACAAGTCTTTGTTTTACCTTCTCAATGTTACCCTATGAGTCTTTCTTAGTTTGAAAGATCCATTTGCATCTAATGGGTTTTATGTCATTACGCAACTCGACAAGATCCCAAACTTGATTAGATACCATAAAGTCCATATCATCTTTCACAACAATATATCACAAATCCAATTACTTAGAAATTATGGCTTGTAAAAACATTTTTGGATCATTTCTAGCTCCAATGTTATTATTTGATTCAAGTAAATACACTTCATAATCACTAGAAATTGTTGTTGCTTTTATTCTAGTAGATATTTTTTATGTTGTCTCATTACCTTGATGAGGAATTAATTTGTTGTTCAACTGGTTGCTCAATAGGTTGTCCAACATTTACTTGTTGCTCCTAGTTAACAACTTGATTTATATCGTCATTTTCAAAAACTTGTGGAACTTAACTTACTTGTTATTTATCATGCTTTTAAACTAAAGAGGTGTGAATGACTAATTATCTGTCATTTGATTCTGAGGGTAAAACTTCATAATGATCTTTTACAAACCAATATCTTGAATTAGATCACTCCTACTAATAAATCAATTTTCAAGAAGCTTTGTATTTCTTGATTCTACAATTCTAGTGTAATGAGATAGCCACTAACAGTCTTAGGGTCTAGTTTCTTCTCTTGTGGGTTATAAATTCTTACTTCATACGGGCATCCCCAAACATACACATGTCGAAAGCTAGGTTCAAACCTTTGAATAACTAAAAATGTGTCTTTAAAACAACCTTGGTTAGAACTCGATTTAGTATATACACAACCATCTTAAGTGCTTCAATCCATAAGAATTATTTCTCCCATACCATTCTAAATCGGAGAACCAAGCATAGTGTATTAGGCCACAATCCCATGTTCTTGAAGAATTTTTGCAAATGGACCGAGTGCTTGTCCATTCTTTATGGATCTACCATAATACTCTCCACCTTTGTGTGATCTCACAATCCTTATTTGTTTTTTGAATTGTAGCTCTACTTTAACCTTAAAAATTTTAAAGGCATCCAAAGTTTCATCCTTGGAACAAAGTATGTAAAGATACATATATCATGAGTAATCATCTATAAAGGTGATGAAATATCTTGAACTACTTGCATCTATATATAGATAACAAATATATGTATATGATGATCTATAATAGATTTAAACTTCCCTTTACACTAGACTTAAACTTGTTTGTTTGCTTACCTTTAATGCAATCCAAACAAGTCTCAAAATCAATAAAGTCCAAACAAGTCTCAAAATCAATAAAGTCCAAAGTGCTTCTTCATTCACTAATCACTTAATTATATCAATAGAGATGTGTCTCGATTTTTGGTGCCATAACATGGAGGATTTTCATTCATAAAAAATCATTTAAACCTATTTTTAACATGCATAGGATTATTATTTTGTAGAAAAATGGAATGCTTAGCTTACCAAAACCAACAATTTTAGATTTATTTGACAATGTAAAACCAAACTCCTAAGAATTAAAGTAAAACCTAAGAAACACTAGTCTTGAAATGGAAATCAAATTCTTAGAAAACTAGAAGCATAATTTTTTTTCTAAATGCAAAAGAGAACTACTACTTAAAATTAAAATGCATGTCTCAATGGCCTACACATATGAACTCATCTTGCTTCCTGAATACAAGTATTGCTCACTTCACACTAACTTTCTTAGGTTTCCACACCATGCAAGGTATTTGAAACATGTATTGTGGAACCAAAATTATTCCACCATCTGTTATGATTAAAATTAACCATATTAGATTCATAACAAACAAAAACAAACAAATACCTAGCGTTGTTTGCATATTACCTAGGATATGGAACCGAAACTAGCACTGTTTCTAGATACTTACTTATATGTGTTTGTAGTTTCTATTGGTCTACCTCCTACCAAATCACATGATCGTGTTATTCTTTAATTACAATAGTGAATCTGGTGAAGGTGAAACCTTATAGGTATTTGCATAGTCAAAAACAGAAAATTGAAAAGATGGTCAGAAATATGTTACAGGAGGTAATTATAGTGCCTAATACTAGCTCATTCTCTTCCCCAATTATTTTGGTGAAGAAGAAAGATGACACTTAGAAATTCTATGCAAAATTATTGGGCCTTAAACGTCGTAACTATTAAAGATAGTTTTCTCATTCCCATTGTTGATGAATTAATTGATGAGTTATTTAGAACTGAATATTTTTCTAAGCTTGATCTCAGAGGGGGCTACCATCAGATCTTAGTAAAATAGTAAGATCGCATAAGACAACATTTAGAACACACCACCATGGCCACTAAGAATGGCTTATTGTGCCATTAGGATTACATAATGCTTCATCTACATTTCAATGTCTGATGAATGATATCTTTTAAGATATATTATGAAACTCTATTCTAGGTTTTTTTTATGACATATTGGTATACAACCCAACTTGGCCTTCTAATCTACGACAACTAGAAGTTGTGTTACAAGTACTCAGGAAGCATAAATTATTTGTCAAGTTATTTAAGTGTTCAGTTCGTCTTACACAAACGAATTACTTAGGTCACATGGTTTCTGGTCAAGGAATAGCCATAGATGCTTCCAAGGTCCAAGTTGTGTTAGCTTGGCCTCTTCTTATTAACCTCAAACAGTTAAAGGGATTCTTGGGCCTTATAGTTTATTATAAAAAGTTTATGAAAGGATATGCATCTGTTAATGCTCTTTTGACAAAATTGCTAAAGAAAGACAATTTTAGTTGGGATGTTGTTGCAATTGCAACATTTGAAAAACTTAAATATGCTTTGACTAAGACACTGTACTAGCCATTCCAGATCTTTCTAAGCCTTTTTTACTAGAAATAAATGCTTTAGGGACAGTATAGGAGCAATGCTTAGTAAAAAGAAATCATTCAGTTGCTTTATTTTCAAAGAAATAAACTCCCAAACTCCAAAAATAGCCAACTTATACACGATAGTTGTATGCCATAACTGAAGCAATAACAAAATTTAGACATTATCTATTAGGCAATAAGTTCTTTAACTATAAACGATGCATACCATCCCCAATTTGATGGCCAATTTGAAGTTGTCAATTACTGTTTGAAAATGTATTTATCTTGTTTTGCATATGACAACCCAAAGTTATGTCTGAAACTGTTATCTTGGGCCAAATTTTGGTACAATACCTCATACCACCTTAGTACGGGTATGATGCCATTCAAAATAGTTTATGGTCGTGATGCTCCTAGAATTGACAAATATGTGACAAATGCAATTGATCCTCCAACATTGTAGGAGCTACTATAGCAATGTGATGTTGTTTTACATTAGTTACAGACCAATTTGCATAAGGCTCAATAGTACATATATAAGAAAATAGATAAGAGGAGACATCATGTGGAATTCAAACTTGGAGATGTGGTGTTAGTTAAAATCCAACCTTATAGACAAAATTCAGTTGCTTTGAGAAAAAAAATTAGAAATTGGGCATGAGATACTCTGGACCCTTCCATGTTACTCAATGTATTGGTTTAGTTGCATATAAGTTATTATTGCCTTCAGCAACTTGCATTCGTCATGTATTTTTTGTGTCAAAGTTGAAACCATGTCATGGTGCTCATTAACAATCATACATTCCACTTCCTCTTATTACTAATGACATTGGTTTTATTTTACAGTCACAAGGGATTTTAAAATCAATAGTTATTCCTCAGAGAGAATAGTGAATTCATCAAATCCTGGTACAGTGGAATGGCATGGAAGTAGAGCAGGCCCTATGGGAGGAACTTACCTATGTTCAAAAAGATTATCATGACTTTAACCTTGAGGGCATGGTTTCTTTTAGAAGGGGGGTAATGTCACAAGTGGAATTAGCATAAGGGCAATTTAAGAAATGGAAGGATAAGGGAAAGATTGTTATGAATAGTGGACAAGTGGCAACTGGTTCTGTGGTTTTGGGCAAATGAAAAAATAGAATGAAGAGGATGAAAAATTCACATATGAAAGATTATGTGTGAGCTGAAAAATTATTTATATAGTATATGAAGGAGGGAGAAGGGGTGTGGTTTTGTATTTTTGTTCTTTTTCCCTTTCTTGTCTCTATACTTGCTATCTTCGCATGGCATTGTGTCTTCTCTTTCACTTTTACAGCTCATTCAATAATATACAAAGGTTATCCAACTGTATGCTCGTCATAGTAATTTTTCTACTACCCAACTTTGATTTACCACATTACACACAAGAGAAATTTTTTTCTCAATATAAAACAACTCTCTCCATTCTCCAATAACCAAAGTTCAAGGTTATTATATGCTAGTAAGAATGATAATAAATATATTACCATTTTAAACAAATTCAATGAAACAACCTTACTTTTTTCTTACTTTAAGTAGAAAGAAAAAATAATTAATTTAAAAACATATCACGAAGAAAAAAATTAATACTACTTTCGAATTGAATTGTATAAAAAATTAACTACCTTTTATTTTAATTAAAAATAATAACACTAGTATTTTTGAAATAGTAATCTTATTCTGAGTTTAGAAAATTGAAATTTTTATCATTCAATGATAATCTAGTACAGAATATTGATTTAACAAGATGCTGATTGAGCTAGGGTCCTAGTTCACACAAAGCACAAAATCAACATAAAATTAGGAGTGAGGCGTATCAGTTGAAGGAAATTTTCCAGCAATGATGGCAAGAATAGGCAAGAAGCAAGGCGGATCAAACAATAAGGAAGAAAGTGTGGTCCTTATAAGAAAAGCCATGATGGACCCTAACCTCTTAAATGAAAAAAGGAACTTTTAGGTGGGTGAAACAAGGAATAAGGGACGGACAAAGAACTAGAAAGATAGCAAAGTGGAACAAAGAAGTAAAATCGGGTTAGCTATACACACTATTAACAATTCTATTTCTAGTTCAACAATAAATAATTGTAATCGGTTGTTTTGGCTAAAAAATGGAATGTTAGAAATAATAAGGTTGTGGGAATTGGGGGAAGAAATAGGGATAATATTAAAGGGGATGATGACATAGCTATAGAAAGGTTGGATGAACTAAAATTAAGAGATAGAAGACAATTAAGGGGGAGTGTTGCGAGGGATAATAAAAATAAATTATGAAGATTATAATCATCAATATAAGGAGGCTAGGGTGCGTGATAAAAATGAAATATCTCATAAATCTAGCCGTAAAAGAGGGTCCAATTATGGCATGTATAAAAGAGGGTCCAATTTCTTAATGAATAAACCAATTGAAAGAGGCGCAAAACAACAACAACAGTTGAAGAACAATTAGTTGAAAGCGAAGAACAATTAATTTAAAAATTTGACAGAAAGTGTAAAATTCTGCAGAAATGAAATGCGATCAAGAAAGGAATAAAAAAAGGCAAAAAACACCAAGATTTATACTGGTTCACCCTTCCTCAAGGGCTACATCCAGTCTCTTTGCCAACAAGCAAAGAATTTCACTAAAAGATCTTTAAGATCAATCCAATACAATATAATTACACTTGCTCCAAGCAAGATACCACTGCATCCTACTGCACAAACCAAATTACATACCCTATATAATTTAAAACCAAACTCACAATTAAAATCACAAACCCTATGTAATTTGCAACCAAACCACTCACAATACAATAGCAATTAAAACGAAAATGCTTCTACACAGAAACCAGATTGCAAACAGATGTAAAACAGTGTAAAAGACTTAGCTTTGGTTTATAACCAAGGATGAACGAAAACATCTCAAAGCAAAGCTCCAAGATTCAAGTTCTTGATGTTTTTCTTATAGAAAATTAATGTAGAATGTGTTCTCATAGTTTGGGCACGTTTTTCTCTCTTGAGATTTCACAAATGATTAGTCAAAATGTTCAGTACTTATGAAAAACATGTGCTTTGCCTTTTTATAGGAGAATTGGTTTAAACATTTCAAAACAACCAAAATTCAATTGATTGATTTTGCCATTCAATTGATTAATTTTTCTGAAAAATAGAAAAATCAATAAGTTGATTTCTGAAAACTGTTAATTGATTTTTTCTCTCAGAAAGGTTTTTCAAAACTATTAAACATCTCTTAGTTCCAATTAACTATTTATCAAACAGTGAATTAATGGAGCTTTCTTTAAGTAATTTAACATGCAACTCATGGTTTTGGACAAATCACTCTCACCCATACCCAACCTAAGTTTTAGACCGAAACTCCACTCAAGATCCATGAGTCTTCAAGCAAGTTTTGTTCCAAGTTGACTTCATCAAATCACTTAGCAAGCCTTGGTGCTAACAATCTCTCCCAATTTGATTAAGGCAATCAAGTGTGTGTTGAGTTGAACCAACCAAACCCGCACCGACTGCATTAGTAGATTTATGCTTTAATTGAAATCTAGAAATAGTTGATTAAAATTTTGTAAGCACAACAGGTTTAGGAAAAACAAACTGATTGAACTGGAAAAACAATTGATTATTTTTATGCAGTGCTCCAAACCAGTTCAAACCAGCTCAAACCAGAAACATTTGATTGCTCCCCCATACTTCGATACTCCTTCAAAGCATAAAACCAGTATTAAAACATAAGCAACACAAGTTCCATAGCATATTACAAACCATAAACGATAACAAGCCAAGCTCCTTAATACAATCCAAACTGAAATGAAACATAGCAAGCTGGATATAATAGCATTATAAAACACCAACAGTACAACAACAATAGGAAATAACAACCTAAACTGATATGTAGAAATAAAATGCATCAAAACAAGATCTAAAAATAGCAGAACAAGCATACATGACAACAACACAACAGAACAACACAACACACATTCTTCTCCTCCATTGGATTAATGAAGAAATGAGACTTAAGACCAACTATATGATATGGATGATAAAGTCTATTTTGTTGGACCATAGTACATATCCCCAAGCTTCTGTTGGATATCTTCAACTTCCTCTTCAATGTTCTGAAAACGTGTTTCACAGAACTTATGGTGGCTTTCTCTGCTCATTTCCAATGGTGTTCAGCTGTCCAGAACCATTTGCTCAAACCTAGAGAATGGTTCACCTCTTTCCATTGTAGGCTCAAATGGCGTGAAAGTAAACTGTGTAGGGTCAAATCGTCCTTCCAACTCCATCAATAACTTAATCTTCTTCTTCGTTTTGTTATTGTCCAACCTCTTCCTCATTTGTTTTGCATATCCAATAATCATCATCCACCTTCTTTAAACCAATCTAATTTAAAGTTGTAGTAGTATTCTCATGTTGAGCCTTCACAACCTCCACTATTTCACCTTCCACATCAACTTCAAAATACTTTATGAAATTGGTTATAAGCACCACATAAGGTATACGATACTCATGCCTCTTCTTGGTCTTTGTGATATGCTCTTTTATCACATTTATCCAGTTGACTTTAATCTTGTTCATCATGTAGTACATGAGTATCAAATCCTCCAGTTAAAATCGCATGGTTGTATACCCTTGGAGTTAGCAACCATATCAATATGAAAGCCAAGATCCTTGTAGTCAAGGAAAGACCTCAACATGACAGCCTTTCATTGCAGCATGTGGATTCCTCAAACATGACCTAAAGAACTAGACTTTATTGAAGTCATCCAGTTCATTGCCAACAGATTTTCCAACATTTCTCAAGCCAATAACCGCAAGCCATACTTCATCTGTTATTGCCATATCAACTCCCTTAGCAAGGGAGTATATACCATCATCTAGGTAGAGATTTCTAGACAGATTGAGAAACCTCTCAAGCTTTTGATGCTTCAACAATTTTCTCACATCATCCAGCTTCTCTTATTCTAACCAATCCATTTTAAAAAATTTGGGGTTGATTATCGCTTTTCTGCTAACCTCATGATGGTAAAACTCAATTCTTTCTTGGTTGCCTAAAAACCACCTCTCAAGTTATCCAGCCTCACTATTATCCTCTTGCACAACCCTCTTTTTAGCATATTTCTTCATCTTCTTCATTGGTGTTGAGGAGGAAGACATGGTTTGAGAGAATTCTAGAATGAAAGTAGGGGTACTAGGCCAAGCAAAACAGATTGAATGCAAGGATGCAGTGCATGACCGTGCACACAGTTGTACACACTTAGGGTTAGCCTTTTACCCTAATTATAATGATGCATTATATTGGATCTCTCATGTGTCATAGACATACCAAAACATAATGGGTTTGGGCCTCACAAGGAGAGAACAACCCAACACTTTTCTCCCCATCAATTTGAGACTTGTAGAACCATAAGAGTACGTCAGTCCTGCTCAGATTGTGCCTAATCGTGTATGTATTCAAAAGTAAAAGGGTAATATGTTGGTATGGTGGTGGGTATTGTTCTTGCAAGAGACCGGTTAGCTGTAATAAGTAATAATATCTCCAAGCTTTTCCCCTTGATGCTCTCAGTAGCTTCCGTAGTCCTTTAGGTCTTCAGTTTGACACAATCCCGGATGAGGGTCTTGCAAGCACTCCGACGCTCAAGTCAGTATGGGTATGAGTAAAGCAGGATAAAATTGGGTAGAATGACAGTACCTCATTTCATGAGACCACTTCGCCTTTTATAGTGCTTAGATGAGCCCAAAGTGAATGGGCCTATGGCCCATTGTAACCTTCCAATGGGTAATTGACGCGTGTCCTGGTGCTTACCTTTATTAGATTTGATAACGTGTGAGTGAAACAACCTGTGCCACTTGGTGTTCGGTCGACCCAATGTTAGCCGATTACTATTCGGTCGGCTACCATATCAAATTGTGCAACTATGCCTTGGTTTAGGTAGTCAGTTTCCCCTGTAGTACAAAGGGCCCCCAAGTCCTTAAGGGAATGAAGTGATCGAAAAGGACTTTTGATGTTGTGGTGTGCAGTGATGTCATCGGTCGGCTTATATGTGATGACTGTCGTTTGCTATTTTGGCGGGAAGGGCGGCTAGTTTGGATCGGACGGTTGTAATCTTACGACGTTTCGAATTCCGTCCCTATAAATATGGCTCGCGGTGAGCTATAAGAGTTGCTCTTCCTGTTCTATTGCTTTCGGCCTGCTCTAGTTTATCAAGCTTGCTGTTGGTCTTTTTGCAAGGTAAAAAGTGGCTTCTTTCTCTGTTGCTACATATTCGTCCTCGGAGCGCTTGAGGTCTTCGAGTGGATCTGAGGTGTCTTCTCTGTGGGGCAGTCCAGCGTGTGAGGTCAGCGCCATTGGGGGTTCTTCAGGGACGAGTGCATCCGGTGCTTCAAGTGCTCAGTTAGTGAGGGTTATGGGTAGAAAAAAGTAGAGAACTGGTCGGTTTCCTGATGACATAGGCAATAGCAATCCTACTGGTCGGGAGGATTTCGAGGGAGGTTCTGAGTTGTCTCCTTTCGAGGTCGATTGGCTAGACTCCGAGGTAGTAAAAGTTGTCTCTGTTTATAATACCTCTTCTTCCGTCCAGTCATTCGTAGATAGTGTAGATATACTTGATGTCTCTTTTTCTGATAATCTTTTTAGTGTGCGTCGGTGTCTTTCTTTCGACCGAGTATTCCACCGTCGGGGATCTTCATCAGTCGAGTTTTTCTTTTTATATGACAAAGTGGTTAAGGATTCTCGCCTTCAGCTTCCCCTGGACAAGTTCAGCATAGGGGTATTGAGGGCACTGAATGTCGCTCCGACCCAGCTCCATCCTAACAGTTGGGCCTATATCCGGGGCTTCCAGATGTTATGTTTGGGGTTGGGTTTGAACACCACTCTAACCCTTTTTCTCCGTCATTATTGTACTTAGCCGGATAAGAAGGTAGGTTGGTTGTCCCTTGTTAGTCAAAATAAGAACCGTCTCCTCAGCCCTTTCTTGTCCTCCTATAAAAACTTTAAGGGGACATTTTTCAAACTGATAGTTAAGGGGGAGCGTTGTCAATATGTTAATGAGGGTGGCGTCCCTAATTATCTCCTGTATTGGACGAGAACTCCCACCAAATATACGTTGTGGCCACGATCTACCTTTACAACTGACGACTTCCTAGCCATCGGGACTCTAGAGCAACTGCCCCGCAAGATATCCACTTTAAAACTCATCGGGTCTTACACAGCTAGTGACCCGACTAGGGCGGTTGTCGATAGATCATTCTTTTTCTAACCGATCTCCTTATGTCCTGTCATCTGACTTTACTTGTGTTTTGCAGATATCATACTATCAATGGCTCCTCCTGGTGGCAATCCATTGTTGAAGGGGTAGGTAGTCCAACGCCAACCTACTGGCTGCACCGACAAGGGTAAGCGGCCCCAAACTGAGCCGCCTCCGAGGGCTGAGCAAGTCTCGAAAATGTAGAGCCGATCACGGTTGTCCTCCCTCCTTCTCAACAAAAAATCGCTCATGTCTCGGAAACTCCTCGTTATAAGAAAAGAAAGGACAAGGAGCATAAGAAGGATAAATCTCGTCGCTCTACCACTAAACTTCGACCGCCAACCACTTTGAGGGATCTTGTCGTGGCTATGGACTTCCTCAAGTATGACTTGATGGTGTCTAACCGTGTCAGTGTTTAGCTTGACAACTATGAGGCCAGTCCCTATTCGGCTAGAGCTTCTGCTTCGGACCTCCATACCGCTTTCTTGGAGCTCATCTCCTGCGGACTACTTGTTGGTCGCATCATGGGCTACGAACTCATGAGAAGGGAGAGTGAAGATGTCGAGAAGCTTAAGGCAGAATTGGAGAGTTCTGTCGCCTCGCTCAAGTCTGCATTGTCGGCCAACATCAACTTGGTCGGCGACAATAAGAACTTAGAGGAAAAGCTTAAGCAAGCGAGTAGGGAGATTGGGATGCTCTGGGAGAGGTGTTCGGTCACTAAGCAAAAAAAAGAGCAACCGACCTTCGCCAGGAAGTGAGGGAGCTAGAAGAGGAAGCAACTTCCTTGAGGTCAAGCCGGGAAGAGATTGCCATTGCGTGGAAAATTTGGAAAAGAAGATGGGCGAACTGCAAGACCATTCATTGAGCAACACGACAATGGGTTCGACCTGGCCGTTCAACAGGCGGCCTTCTTCTACAAGTTCCATACTGATGAAGGGCAGTTCAATAACCAGATGGATTTCTACAATGGGGAGTTGCTTCCTTTGGCGGATATCCCCGATGAGAGCAATGAAGAGGACGAGGAAGAGGAAGTATATGCTGAGGAAGAGGCGGTCGGCGAGGGGACGGTTAGGCGGGATCGGGTGGCTACTCCCAATATTGTAAATGTTTGTGATTAGTTCTTAGGTTTTATGCTTTGGTGGCCATGTCCAACTTGTATACGGCGACCTATAATCGGTCGGCCCTTTGTCATATGAATACAATTTTCCATTTATTTTTTTGTTCATTTTAGCCTTCTAATAACTAACTTCATCCTTATACTGCGAAAAATAACTCGTTGTTAATTTATCATTGCCTGATTCGCTGTTACTAAAATTATCCAACCAAAGTACTTTCTTATCAACGCCTTTTGCCGAACGATCGATCTTGGGAATCATAAGTTCGCTAGGTGGGGTTAGTACATGGTTGATTTCACAAGACATGCTCGATCATTGGTCAAGTTATTGTCAACTTACAACGCGGTCAGTCAAGTGAGTGAGCGAGTGGGCGGTCGGTTTTGCAAGGTGTTTGACTTGATTTTAGTCAAGTTGTTTGACGCACTGCTCCGTTGGTTTTGTGCGTGGGACAAATACGCGATCGGGCGATTCCATGGTTTGACTTGACTTTGGTCAAGTTGTTTTGCTACACGGTCGGCTATGTGGTTTCACTTGACCTTGGTCAAGTTGTTCTACTACATGGTCGGTTCCATGAGTACGCGGTCGGTTTCGCAGTTTGACTTGACTTTGGTCAAGTTGTTCAACTATACGGTCGGTTCCGCGATTTGACTTGAGTTGGTCAAGTTGTTCAACTGCACTGTCGGTTCTATGGTTTGACGTGACTTTGGTCAAGTTGTTCAACTACATGGTCGGTTACATGAGTATGCGATCGGTTTTGCGGATGGGACGATTTGTTTATTTGTTAGGAGAGTGAGTACGAGAGTAAAAACTTTATTAATTTTAGAAAGGACGCCTCATTGAAACCTCCTCAGCCAAAACCCTCCTTAGGGAAAAAAATACCTTAGGTAGGAAAGAGTGCATCGTATAAAATGACTTCATTATAATCAAACTTCAAGTGATCGATGCTCCAGGTTCGAGGAATAGGGTCTCCGTTCAGGTGTTCCAACTGAAAGGCTCCATTCTTCAACATTTCAACCACTCGGTAAGGGCCTTCCTAGTTTGGAGCGAACTTGTCGTGGATGGGATCTTTTCGAGCGTCGCCTGTCATATGCCACACCAAGTCTCCAGTTTGAAAAGTGGGCGGCTTAACCTTGGAGTTGTATCTCCGGGAGGTTTGCTGCTTGCAAGCTTCCTCCTGTATCCGGGCCTTCTCCCGCAATTCTTCCAACAAGTCTAGCTCAGTCTTCATACATTCTTCATTGATCTTCAAGTCGTCTAGTTGTCGGTGTAGAGTGGTTTCACCTACTTCAACCGGTAACATGGCGTCAGTTCCGTAGCTTATGTTGTATGGGGTTTCGCCTGTTGAAGAGTGGGGAGTGCACCTGTAAGCTCATAGCACCTCAAGTAACTCATCTGCCCACTTTCCTTTTGCTGCTCCAAGCCTTCTTTTGAACTGACCGAGTATGACCTTGTTGGCGGCTTCAGCTTGGCCGTTTGTCTGGGGATGCTCTATTGAGTTGGTAACGTGCTTGATACCTAACTCCTTCAGGAAAGCCTTGAGCTTTCGATCAACAAACTACCGTCCATTATCAGTTATGATTGTGTGAGGGATTCCATACCTGCAGATAACCTTCCACACGAAATTTTGCATATTGGCGGCCGTAATTTTGGCCAAAGGTTCAGCTTCAATCCACTTGATGAAATAATCTATGGCCATGATCGGAAACTTTCTTTGGTCGGATGCTGGTGGGAATGGTCCGACTATGTCCATTCTCCATTTCGCGAAAGGCCAGGGTGACCTAATAATATGCATCTCGGTCGATGAACAAGAGGACCATTCTCTTTACATCCTTTGCACTTTTCACATACTCTGAATAGTCTTGTCGGACGATCGACCAATAGTAGCCTGCTCTTATCACCCTGGCGGTCAAAGTTCCTTGTCCACATTGCATTCCACATACGCCATTATGGAGCTCGTTCATAACGTATCTGACTTGTTCACCATTGAGACATGTCAGCAAAGGCGTCGAGAATCCCCTTTTGCACAAATCCTCAACTATGATTACATATTGGGTGACCCTCTTAGCCAACGCCTTATCTTGCACATGCTCTCCATTTGCCAGACTTCTGATTGTCACTCGAATAGGTGCCCGCCAATCATCCTAATGTGGTTGTGTTTCTATCGTCATTACCGTCTTCTTATCGTCCTGGGCTATATCCCGAATCTCCTCGGCCTCCTTGATTTCTACATTGATGCATTCACCAATAGAGACTGAGGGTTGACTTAGGGTAAGTTGTATTACTAAGTCATATCGACCCCTTCCCTTTTGTGATGCCAACTTTGATAACGTATCAGCCCTCGAGTTGCTATTCCTGAGGATGTGTTCTAACTTAACGGTTTTGAAGCGACATATCATGGTTAGTATTTTCTGGTAATAGGTCGTCAATAGGGGGTCTTTTACTTGGAAATTGCCATTGACTTGACCGATAGTTAGCTATGAGTCACTTAGGCAAAGTAGGTATTTTACGCTCATGTCTTTAGCCAAGGATAAGCCGACAATAAGGGTTTCATACTCTACTTGGTTGTTGGAGGCTTTGAAAGCAAAACGTAAGGACTGTTCAAGTCGCACTCCATCGGGGCTTTCTAATACTACCCTCACTCCACATCCTTTCCTGTTTGGAGATCCATCTACATATAGCTTCCACAAGCTTTGCTTTTCCACTGATAACTCATCGGTCGACTCCTGCAATTCTGACACAAAATTAGCTAAGCATTGTGCCCTTATCAGCCCTCTCGGCTCAAAGGATAGGTCAAATTCTGACAGCTCTATTGACCATGAGATCATTCGTCCGGCCAAGTCGGGTCTCAAGAGAACCTTTCCCACCAGGTAATCCGTCTTCACAATTATAGGGTGGCCTTGAAAGTAAGGTCTTAATCTTCTTGCTGTGTAAACTAGTGCCAAGGCTGCTTTTTCAATTATTTGGTATCTAGTATTTGCGTCGTGTAGTGTTCGACCGATAAAGTAGATTGGCTTGTATTCTTCCTCTTGTATTAGGGCCGAACTGATAGCATCTTTTGAGACAGATAAATATAACAATAACTTGCCTCCTGTCTTGGTTTTTTCAAGGATTGGTATTGAAGATACGACTTTTTTTATCTCATTGAATGCTTCCTCACACTTGTCATCCCACTTGAATTTGTCTGCCTTTCTGAGAACCCACAGGATGGGCAACTCTTCTCGGCCATCCTGGGTAAAAACCAAGACAAGGACGTCAACCTTCCTACTAACCTTTGCACCTCTTTTAAATTGGTTGGGCTTCTCATGGATGATATTACTTCGCACTTGTCGGGGTTGGCCTCAATTCCTTGGTGTGTAAGCATGAATCCCAAGAACTTTCCTCCCTCAACTCCGAAAATGCACTTTGTCGGATTAAGCCTCATGTTGTAGAGGCGTAGTTGTGCGAAATTTCGCCATTTCTTCCAAGTGTTGATCAAATGTTTCAAATTTGACCACCATGTCGTCCACATATACTTCCATGTTCTTGCCTATTTGACCTTTAAAACTTCTATCCATCAACCTCTGATAGGTGGCACCTGCATTTTTTAGGTCGAAGGGCATTACCTGATAACAATAATTGGCTGACTCCGTGATGAAAGTTGTTTTGTCAACATCTCGGTCGTACATTGGTATCTGGTTATATCTTGAGAAAGCATCGAGGAAGCTGAGTATTTTATGTCCTGCTGCTTCGTCAACCAGTCGATCGATGCTGGGAAGAGGATATGCATCTTTGGGACAAGCTTTGTTCAGGTCTGTATAGTCTGTGCACATTCTCCATTTCCCATTGCTCTTTTTCACGAGGACTATGTTGGCCAACCATGTAGTATGCTGAATTTCCTTGATGAAGCAATTTCTACACTTCCTCCACGGCCGCCTGTCTCTTCTCTTCTCCTAGCCTCCTTTTCTTCTGGGTGACTGGTCTCACTTCTTGCACACCGAGAGCTTGTGCGACATTATCTGGGGGTAAATTCCCGGCATGTCGTCGGCCGTTCAGGCAAACAAGTCCTTGTTGTCGGCTAACTTCTTCTTGAGTGTTTCACTTTCTTCCGTTGTCAGGGCTCCGCCCAAGTACGTGTTCTGGCCTTCAGTTCTTACTTGCCACTCTTTCACAGCGTCTCTCGACTCCATTCTAACCTCGTCGTTGACCCGAGGATCAAGATTCGTCACTGCAATCATCCTTTGGCTTACATCCCTCTTGGTTGATGTTGTTGTAGGTGTCAACCTTAAACTAACCGTATAACATTCTCGGGCAGTTCGCTGGTCTGCATGGATATTAGCCACACCTCCCCGTTTGGTCAGAAACTTCATGGCGAGGTGTGGCGTGGAGACAATGGCTTCGAACTTGTTCAAGGATAGTTGACCCAAAAGTGTGTTGTACGGCATGTTGACGTCCACTCTTAAATACCTCACTAGTATCGTTTGGTTACTTCGGTCGGCCTTACCGAACCTGGTGTGTAGATCAATATACCCCCTGGTATCTACTCCTTCTCCAGAGAATCCCACTATTTTGTTCATTCAATGGGATGATGGCATCCTCGTCCAAGAACCAATATCTCCAAGCTTTTCCCCTTGATGGTCTCACTAGCTTTTGTAGTCCTCCAGGTTTTCAGTTTGACACAATCCCGGATGGGGGTCCTGCAGGAACTCCAACGCTCGACTTAGTATGGGTCTGAGTAAAGCAGGATAAAATTGAGTAGAATAATAGTACCTCATTTCATGGGACCACTTCGCCTTTTAGAGTGCTTAGATGGGCCCAAAGTGAATGGGCCTATGGCCCATTGTAACCTTCCAATGGGTAATCGACACGTGTCCTAGTGCTTACCTTTATTAGATTTGATAACATGTGTGAGTGAAACAAGTTGTGCCACTTGGTGTTCGGTCGGCCCAATATTAGCCGACTACTATTCGGTCGGCTACCATGTCAAATTGTACAACTATGTCTTGGTTTAGGTAGTCAGTTTCCCTAGCTACCATGTCAAATTGTACAACTATGTCTTGGTTTAGGTAGTCAGTTGTTTAGGTAGTCAGTTTCCCCTGTAGTACAGATGTGATTAGGATAACCACTTTAAATGCATATTTAGCCCCACCAAAAAGTCAACATTAAATTAATTTCGCATTATGATTCCCAGAATTGTTCATCTTCCTGGGTAGTGTCATCAATACATAATTTTCAACATACTATTCTACGATGAATTTGATGCAGGGACACTAAATAAAAGACAAATCCAAGTTATTTATTGGCACTAACAAAATTCATCACACAATGGTGTGTTTGGAAAAGTATATCATAATATAGTTTAGCAAAATCCCTCCCAAAAACACAGCTAAAATACTACTTTTAGCAGAAAAAAAAGTATAGCATTATGTGTCGTGCAAAATTTACAACCCTGAGATACAAAGATAACGGTTGCTGGTATACACTCATAAATGTTGAAAATTTGGCTATCAAAACAAAAAAGCAATTCCTGCAAATTCTAATTACTGAAGCATTGGTCCTGAAAATTTCAGCAGGAAAAGAATAGGTACAACAATATGAATCATTGTCATTGACTATTGGGGTTTCTTTTGATTGTTGCGGTTTTCCTCGATAATTGTTTGAAACTCTTTCTCACTAGCTGCAATTAGGCGTTTGACAATGTCATATGTAGTAAGCCTGATGCTGTAGATATAAACATGGACTGGATCAGATAATTAATCATAACAACGTGCTTAGTGTTACAAGAATGGAATTAGGAATCAGCAGAATTGGAATTTCACGCAGTTCAGTGTGAAGATTGAAAACTTATCAGAAATAGAAAGATCACAAGTACCTGCTATTTGGTAGGGTTTTCAAAGCATTTGGCACAAATCCCCGATACAAGCCAATAACACCATCCCTTGCCACAATACCTGCATCAATGAAATAATTAATTTGATAATAGTATAAAACTACTAAAACATTAAAACTTCAAAAGTCCCCATCATTTAAATAAATCCCCACAAACCAAACCACCTTGGATTATAAAATTTGAATTTTTTATCTTTCTTTTTTCCCACACCATTGACCAGCCATCCATCAGAAAAGGGGTTTTCAGTATAGACATATAAGGAGGCAAATGCATCTACTGATGCCTTGGCTAAATGGGGAATGTCTTAGGAAACTAATACGGGGATTAGGATTCTGGATGTTGTACCAGATTTTCTGCTGCTACATATTCTAGTTGATGCCTCAGCTTTGCTGTTTAGGAGGTAAGCTTTTTGTTTGGCCTTAGGGCCCGTGGTTGATTCCAAAAAAAAATGTACATCCCTGGTTATCTTACAGCAACTTTATTTGTAACATGCCTGATCCTGCTATGTTGGTAGAATGAATTTGCCTAACTAAAGATAGCATGTAATCCACGGATGAGGTAATGATAATACTGAAGAAGACTTATGACATGCATAATACTGGCGATTATTTTGAAGCTGATAAGAAAAACTCATTAATATGGTTATTATAGTTGTATATTTGTCGTTAATGTGTGCACAACGTGGGTGACTATAGCATGTTGATGCTAAAAGGTAAATGTGAGTACTAACCTGAAATGGCATCTAATACTGTCTTATAAGGTGTACCCTTCAATTGCATTTGTCTTCGCACTGTGTCCAGAGGATAGCATGTAAGTGTGGCAAGAGATGCTGAAATAACAGCAGTGACTAAAGATGTTTCAGTTCTCTTCTGATATTTCTCTGGCAGTGACTTCTTTAATCTATTGTCCATAGCAGGTCAGAATAATTCAATGTCAATGTGTTTCCAATATCCAATGTTCTTAAAAGACAAAAGATTACTGATGAACTCACAAATCAAAAACACAGAAGTTCACTGCAATATATGGAGCAATTCCAATGAGAGAAGGCCCAAGGCCATAGTAAAATGATGCAAATCCTTCCTCTCTTAGCATGCTCAAGGCGACCTAGAAAAAACACTATATGTTTCTTTTACAGAGGAAGATTTTGTCAAAATAACTAGGCAGACAAGTTGATATACCTCTGACATTGTTCGATAACCAGGTTCAACAGCTAATCGTAATCTTAGAACATCTAACGGGTAAGTGATCTACAAATAAACATATACAACGTTAGATACATACATTGATATTAAGAGGTAAAAAAGATATAAACATATTAATTTTTAAAAATAAGAACTTGCTCATAAGTGTTTAAACACAAGGCTTAATCCCTTGGATGAAACAAAATAACATTACGAAAGCAGCTGCATATCATACAAGGTCGGGCATCATAATGAATTACTTACAAAAGTTGATGTCATGCCAGCAAAAGCACCTGCTGCAAGTCTTCCCACAACAGAGAGCTCACCATCCTTTCCCTTGAATATTTTCTGTAAGTTCAAAAGTATAACTTAGACACCAAAATGCATATTGGGGGTATAAGAAATTCATGAAACATAATTGACAGTTAACCTTGTAAATTTCATAAGCAAAAAGTTGGACAGCACTGTAAGGTATAACTCGAATCACCTGGAACATTAAAAGTAGAGACACTAAAACAAATAAAAAGACTAGTCAACAGAATAAGAAGATATACATACAGAAATACTAATTACCAATAAATTCGTTCCTAATTATAGAGACCTGGGGGAGATTGCCCTTCCAATAACCTTTAATGCCTTCTTCCTTCGCTATAACAGTTATAGCCTGTAAATCATGACAATGTAAGCTCCAACAAAAATTTCACTGGCATTATTCAAATCATTCATGAGAGAGTGCCATGCATCTGATAAGGACAAGAACATGATTATCAAGGAAAGAAATAGGGAAGGACTGCTAAAATATGCATTTAGTAAGTGATATATATATCCTTAATCAGAAAAGGTAATTAATCATATGGATTCAACAAAGCTATACAATGACTGCAACTGCATAACACAACCCGCAGGATTATATCCAAGCTTGGGACCAGCTATGCAAAATTTAGCAACTGAACTGAGCACTAAACAGGAAGGTAATTAATTAGAAACTTAAGTCCTTCTATCCATTAGTTGGAAGTCATCACACAGACATAATTTGAACATTTCCTTTCCAATAAAACAGCTACATTTGAAATTATAGAGTTTCAATGGAAAAGGACAGAAGAAACTTAATAATTTGAAATCTGATTATACCATTCTGCTCATATTTAATTGAGCTCAAGAAGTGTTGTAGCATCAAAACCACAAGCCTATTCAGTAGGATTTGTAAAACAATAAGAATCCTAAAATATTCCAACATCTACAAACAATCATCATGCTTTCAAGAGGAAACAACCTAAACAAACACCACAAATTACAAACATTTAACCAAAAAAAAAAAACAAAAAGATCTTCTTAAGCACTTACAAAACACAACTATCACAAAATCACACTATCCCACTTTTCAATAATGGACTTCACAAGTTGATAACAACACATACAGTTTTCTGTCAACAGTGGCCAAAGAATAAGCCAGCTACTCCACATTTTGTGGTTTTCAGAATAATCTTTTCATAACTTTACTTCCCGTTTTCAAATTCGATTTAGAAAATCGTTTCATGGTTTTGTGTTTTTAGTAATAAAAAATTTCCCTAAGGAGACGTGGCCCCATTCTCCAAGGGAGACATGTTACCGAAACTCATTAACAAGAGAAGCACCAATATAAAATTAAAACATGGATTCATGGACAAAAACTATAATTTTAAATTATATCACAAATTCATGCACGTCATAAAATTCAACACTAGTGACATAAATTAATATTAATATTAATATGTGTATATCAGTATATATATACATACATATATATAAACAGAACCAAGCACAGGAAAAGAAGTTGCGATTACTCGATACCTCAATGAAACCAATCGCCCTCTTGGCACTTTCTTGTCCAACTCGCACGCCGTGAGTCTGCAAAATACGGAATGTTATTTTGACCGAACTTTCAGACACTAACTTATCGGCGAAAACGGCGATAGAAAGAAACGAAACGAATGCGCACCTGCATGAGAAGCTTGATGCGGTCGAGGGGAGCGGTGACGGATTTCGCGGCGGCGCCGGCGATGGCGCCAGCGAGGAACAGAGCGGCGTCTTTAGGCACCAATGCCCCCACCGCGAGTGGATGCTGAAGAAGCTGAGCCGCCGTCGGCGAGAATTCCCTGTCGAATTTCCTTTCTGCCACCGACACGCTTGCGAAATTACAGCGTTTGCCACTGCCGGGTGCGAAGTGGAGGACGACGACGCCGTCTCGGAGCGGAGGAACGACGTCGTTGGGGGAGGATTTGAGGACAGGGATTTTGCGCCACGTCAGCGTGGCTCTCTCCTCGGATTCTGCCATGTCGGGAATTTGAAACGTTGTTAAGTGTCGGGAACGAGAGAAGAAAGGAGGATAAGTTAGTTTGGTGCGAAGAGAGAGAAGTTGAGCCAATTTAAAGTATGAATGAAGGAAACACGTGCTGGTATTGGTTTCCAATGTCGTGTGTTTTTTTAGTTTATATTAATTCTTTTGTTTGGATTATGGAATTGAGGGTTAATATTCATATTGATGTGATTAAAAAAGTTAATTACGTAATATAAAATATTCTTGATTTAATTTAAAAAATAAATATAAATTGAAATTAAAAATAATTAGTTATACAGTTCTTATTTATAAAATTTAAAAAAATATTAGAAAATTGTTTAAAATTTAAAATTTAATATATTTAAATTTAATTGTAATGCATATCAAAAAAAATTCTACATACCAATTAAAAAATAAATTATTAAAAATTTCTAAATGAAAAAAATAATAGGAGTGAAGATTAAATTCAAAGAAAATTTAACATATACAATTATAACAGCTTTCGCCTTTATCTCATTATAATACATTTTAGTCATTGCCTAAACAATTTATTTTCGTATGGTTTATTTAGTATTTTTAAAAATGGGAAAAATTATTAAAGAGGACAAAGACTAAAAGTCAAGAAATAGCTAAAATTTAAAATTGAATGAAGAGGGTGGAGGATCGAATGTAAAATGAATGTCGGAGAAGTGCATGATTAATTATTAATCATGTCTTTAAATATTATCATTTCATGTAATTATTCCAAACATTTATTTGAAAATAAAGACCATTTACTGAGATTATTCAAATTTGAATCTCAAACAATACATATTCATTTAATAAAATTACATTCACTGTTAATTATTGGTTCTTTATAATTATTAATGTTTTTATTAATTAAACCAAGTCAGTATTTAAACAATCCAAAAATTCTATACATTTGTCCTTCAATTCTTAAAAAAAATATAATTTCAAACTATAAAACATTTAATACATAAAAAAATAACAAATAAAATAATGAAAGAAAAAAATAAGAAATAAAATGAAATTGTTTGAGCTAGAATTTCTAGCTTGAGCGAGAATCCCCTCGTTTAGGCAAAAATTCTCTTGCTTGAGCGAAAATGGTTCAGAGAGCATTCTACTTCCAATGTTATTTTCGCTTGAGCGAGAATATCCTCACTTAGGCGAAAACCTCTTTCTCGCTTGGGTGAAAAGTTTCTCGCTTGAGCGAAAACCAACCCGAGAACATCCATCTTTTTTTACAAAAAACTCGCTCAGGCGATACTTACAGAGTGAATCTTTTCTGCATACTTCGCTTGGGCGAGATTCCCTCGCCTAAGCGAAAGCATCAGAAAATGAATTTTCAAAACAGCTAACTTCTATCTACTACCAAGTATTAACATGCATTCAAAGTTCAAAGTACAACATAAAGTATCCAAATACATTAAACTTATGTACAACTGTCTACATGACAAAAGATAAACCATCATATGAGGTCATAAAGTCTTTAAATACATCAAACATATATACAAGTATTTATAAGACAAAAGGAAAATCAATTTAAGGGCATATCATCTTTAATGTGCTCTAAAACCTGAATCCGCACCTGCTCGTGTACATAGTACAGTTATCGCAGTTCATACAATAACATGAAAAGCAAGGGTAAGCTAGTAAAATTAAAACTTTATAACATACTAAATACATGCAAAATGAACAAATTATATCATTCATAAGAATTCCCTTAATGTCTAGCATATCAAGTTTCAATACAAGTTTTTCTTTTTCATTTCAAGTACTCATATCAAACATCATACATAAAGGCCTCACATGGACCACGTCATACATATAGTTCACACATGGACCTATCATCTTCCAGAAGATTCATTAAGTATGCCCCTACCAGTGACTAACATCTAATCCAATACCCAAGACTTGTTGGAGCTAGTGAAGACTCTCCTAAAGTGTTGATTGGATGAAGAAATTACTTGAAGACACTAGATTCGAGGTTTGGGGTAGTTCTTACTTGGATTAGGTCTCTCATGCACTAGTTAGTATCAATCTATCAATTGCTTACATTGCTCTTACTCAAGTTTAAGTGAAAATATCATTTTCAAAACATTTTAGAAAAATTAGTGTTGCAGACCAAAATTCAACATGTTAAATTTCAAAATCAAGCTGTTAAATTTTTTACAGTTTTGGGCTGTCGCGTTTTTAAAGCCCTGCAGCGCGTGTTTTGGCACATGACTTCAAATTGAATTAGGTTTTCACTGATTTTAAAAAGATTTGAAGAGAGTTTCTTGGAGAGAAAACCCACTATGAGAAAGAATTACAATCATTTTCAAAAATCATCATGATTTCTCACACTTGAAGAAGAGCAAAATTTAGAATTGATTGCTTTGGTGTGGCAGCTGCATTTTTGTGAAGATAAGTGTTCTTCCTTGGTGCCGTTTGCTGTGTTTAGCCACTGTATTTGTGAATTTTTGAATTGTATTGTGTTCTTGGTTAGTTTCTTGGTTAGGTAGTGCTTAATAGGTGTGTGTAAGCATTGCAATTGAGAGAATCTTGTAATTGAATTGCTGTATTGTTAGGTTTGCATTCAAATCTACAGTGGTGTGCTGCATCTGCACTGTGAGTATACATCTTGTGCGCTGGAGGCTACACAAGGGAGTAGAAGACAATCTTGTAGGATTCAAGATTGGGTCTTGTGAGTGATTTGATTGTAAACTTTGATTAAATTAGTGGAAATTCTTGCAAGAGGTTGCAAGGGACTGGACGTAACCCAAGTGGTTGGGTGGACCAGTATAAAAACATCTGTGTGATCTTCTTCTCCCTTGCTCTTTTAATTTTTGTACTGCATTTTGTGTCATATTCAATTCTGCTACCAAGAACAACCTGTTAAAATTGAAGAACAACCTATTGAATTCTGGACAAATTTACAATACTAATTCTGGTTGTGTTTTAATTGATTAAAAACAATTCTATTGTGATAAATTTTAGTATCTTACAACACAATTAGTCTTGTTTCTTAGTTGGTTTGCCTTGGCAAGTTGGATTTATTGAATTTGTTTAATAACCTGCTGAGATTTTCTTAGATTGATTTAGGTGCTACTGCTAGCAAAATTAAGTGTGTTGTTTGTTACATTCTTAAGTTGTGACTGTTGCTGCATAACTATTTTGATAATCTGGTCACATATTGATACATATTTGATTAACAATTGCTTGATCACAATACTTTGATTTGTGGTATTTTTGAATTTTGCAAAATTCGTATTAATCAAAAACTGGTTTTACTACTGCAGTACTGAAATTTTAACCTGTTGAAATTTGTTTTAACTTGTTTCCTGATACTAGTTGAAAATTAATTAAGTGTTGAAAAGGATTTTCAACAGATTGTTTTTTTGATTCAACCTGTTAAAAACTTGTTTACAGAATTGTCAGAATTATTTTAACGTGTTGATTTGATTTTTTAGCAGGCTGATTTTACTAGTTTTATAGTCTGAACTATGTTTTTAGCAAGTTGTTTGTGAATTCAACTTGTTGTTTTTGTGTGGCATTCTCATTGTAATCATAGATTCAGAAAAGATCTCATTCAAACTTTCAACGAATCAAAATTGTTTAAATTATTCAATTCACCCCCCTCCCCCCTCTTGAACATTGACCATCTTATTTTTCAACAACTCTTAGATTCAACAAATCTAAGAGAAAGGACTAATCTAATACTAAGATTACCAGTGAATCTAAGAGAAATGACTGATCAGATACACAAGACTTAGATTGTCATCGAATCTAAGAGAAAGGACCAGAGTAAGTTCAAACATCCAGCACCGAGTGTAGCGGTCCCGATGTATATGAACTCCCTCATCAGCTTCTCACCACCTGATAGCTTAGTCTATGTGACTTAGATTATCAGTGAAGCTTGAGGATCTCTGTTAAACATCGGTATGTTATACTTAATGCACTCAAATAAGCATAACTCATACATTATCCCAAATGTATGACATCAACTTCATAATTCAATCATTTACATCAATACCTATTCAATCCACAAATAATAGTACACAATAATTTTTCCACAATCATAACCACGCTTAATGATTAAATCATCAATTATCATCCAAAACTTCTTTAACATTATAACAACATACATCTACCAAATTCATCAAACTCATTTTCCAATAAAAACAATTCCTACAAAGAAGCTTTGAAATTGGTGACCACTTTACCCACACATCAAGATATTCTAACATAAAGTTCTATTTGGGGTAAAAACCAGCTTCCCTTACCTCAGACAAGGATCCCCTATTAATTCCTTCAATTAGGCAACAACATCAGTCCAACTCTAGAGGTCTAGAACAAGTTATTCAAATAACACCAACTTTTAGTATAATCTTAGTCAAGTTGAGAGAAACACTTTTCTCAATTGTTTCCACTAATATTGATGACAAAAACTTAAGGAAAGCAGAGAACAAAGGATCCTCAGAGTAAATAAGAGCTTACTTTGATTGAGATTTTGATCGGTTAAAAATGGTCCTAGGATTCTCAACTACTGCGGGACTTGATTAGATTCTGGAACAGAAGAAGTATAGATGGTGAAAATTAAGAGAGAAGGGAGAGAGAGATATAAATGATAGAAGGTGAGAGAGAAAAAGAAAAAATATGAGTGTTTTGGTCTTATCTTACTGGAGGGTTACAAGTATAAATGTTATATCTTAAACTTCTATAACATCTTATTATTCACCTATAAAGCTTAACAAAACAAAAAGAACTTATCAAATTATGTGAAGTTCATGAAAAGTTGTCAAATGGTTTCTTGTCACATTTTGTGCAACATTGAGGTTGTATAGATATTTTCATGTAAATTAAAAAATTTCTACTCTATTGTTATATTTTACGATATTTATTACTGTATCTTTTTCTTTTAAATTAAAAAGAAATTGCAATCGTGAAAAGATAATTTATTAAAGATGATTAATCAATTTTGTCAGAAAAATCACAAATACTTAATTCGTATTTTTAATACGTAGATAAACATAAATTTTAGAAAGTAAGGATACAAGAAAAAAAAGTGAAAACAAAACGAACATAAATAATAAAAAGTAAACATTTTAAATTTTTTTAAAACAATTTAAAATTAAATGGAGGATATTATTTTTAAACAATTTTGTAAAAATATATTATCATCAAATATCCTTTTAGTTTTCATTTTAAAGTGAAAAAATTAAAAAGAAAAAGAAAAAAGAAATAAACAGACCTTAAAGTTGTAAATTATTGTTTCTAATGCATATTGATTTGCCTATTACTTTTAGATCTTATAACACCCCAATTGTAACACTATCATATCATGAAAAGTGATTAAGCATGCATGCATATACATATGTATAAGTTGTTCAATAAAAGTTTACATCAAAATGTATTCCCTTTCAAAAAAATTTTAAAACAAAATATGTTCACATATAAATAAAATGAAAAGTTTTTCGTTATATCTAAAGGAAATTTGCAACAAGATCAAACAAGAAAAACATCCTCAACTGACTCATCTGCAACATTATATATTCTCGTGTATAATACGATAATCATAAATAGGAAACAAACACACCAACACAAACAAGAAACGATAAGCTAATATTAAAAAATTTCTCATATAATCTAAACTGATCACATATGAATATCATTTAACACATAACAATCCAATGATATCATCAATCATCCGGCTCATCTGAAAATTTGAACTCATGACCTCAATTCTACTTCTGGAAGACTCGTGCATTGAATAGACTTTTTTTGCCAGCTATACTTCAAGTTGCAGTCACCCAATTCAAACCTCCTTCGGCTCTCACCACCTAGTAATGTTCATCTATTTGATTCATATTACTAGTAGAGTTAAGATACCAATCGTTATTGATCAGATCCTTAGACAATGCACATCCTAATTGACCTAGACACATGTATTTCCTTTCCTGAAAATACTATGCCTTGATCTTAACCACCTTAATAAATACTTTAACAATATCATATATTTCTGCTCATTCATTCATTCACTTTTCAATCTCAAATATCTCAAGAATCTCTAGTTCAACAATAATATTCAAACTAATTTAAAAATCAATCTATTCTATTTAATCCAAAAATTGCATTACAAAAGGATCAAACAACCAAAATAGAAAAAAGAAAAAAATGAAAAAATAAAAAATAAATTTTTAGCTTGAGCAATAATTTCTAGCTTGAGTGAGAATCCCCTCGCTTGAGCCAAAATATTATCTCGCTTGGACGAAAATCTTATTGCTTGAGCGAAAATCAACCCAAGAGTATATCTAATTTTTTCACTGGAGTCACTTGAGTGAGATTCGTCTCACTTGAGTAAATATGCATAAACAATTTTTCACAAAAGGAACTACTACTGCACAAAACATTCATTATCCAAATTCTCTAACTTTTTCATTCTAAAGAAAATCACAACTTCAATTCCTTATATGTTAGACTAAAATTTTTCTTCAAGAATTTCTTCCATTCCTAAATCAATCATAGTACTAACCAAAGCTAATCATTCAAACAGTTTCAACTCATTTAAAAGAATCAATCTCATTCTACTAACTTATTATAAAAAAAATAACATGCTACAACATATCTAAATATAGGATGTCAGCTCCTTGAAGTTACACTCAAAATCATTTTAAGCCAATAAATTTAGTTCAAAATTCCATCCACACTTACATCACCATCACAAGTCATATTAAATCTTACCCCAATCAAAATCAATCTAATGATATTACACTACTACATTAAAGTATTATTCTACTATTCAATCACAACAATAAATCACACAAATCAAACAATCAAACTCATTCGGTGCTAAAGGACCAGTTCAGACCTGCAAGAAAGACTTGATGATTAAAGATTTATACATTCAAATCTTCTATCATAGGTTCTATTTGAAGATAGCTAATTTGTATAAAGCATGTAACTAGCTTCACTTACCTAGCTTAAGCATAACACTTTTCAAAAAGAGTTCCAAAGCCTAAAGTGCGCACAGGATCTCCTGACTTGCACCATAGAGCTCTGATCAACGATCAGACTATACCGCTACGATCATGAACTAACATAGACCTATTATGATGTATTAGAGGTCACATCCATGCTAGTTTGTTATAGTAGCTAAAAACATTAGAAAACTGACTAAAAGAAAATAAGCAAAAAATGAACTTATTTTGTTCAAGAATCTGATCGGACACTATTGCTATGCTCGACGCTAGGAGTCTAGAGATAGCTTCCGATCGTGAATTTGATGATAGGTGGAGCCAGAATTCTAGAAAAAAAAGGTAGAGGAGAAAAAATGAATTATATTATAAAGAGATAGTATAGTGGTTTTATAAAAATGAAATCTGAATGACTAGTTTTCTTATTTATATGAATTTTCATTTTAATAATAAACTATTCGGATGTCATTTTAGTAATACCACTTATACTCTTAGACTATTCCTAAGTTTGTACATACTTATAGAGCAAATTTCTAAGAACTTATACCAAATTAATACATAATTTGGTTTCTTAATATTTTTTATTTTCATTTATTACTGTAATATTTTTTAATTATTATGACTTATTTGTTTATATAAAATCTTCAAAATCCTTATCCTTGTACTCAACTAATTGATAATTTAGCACTGTGTGATATGAAGTGAATTAAAAACTTCCAAATTCATAAACTTGAGAAAATATAATAATGTGTTTTCACGAAGAATTTTAAGAAAATAATTTGACTTTTTTCACAGAGAATTGAAATATTTTGGAAGAAATATGTTGTTTCAGAAAAATATTGAAATTTTAGAAATTTGTGAGATTATTTTAATTATTTAAAATTAAAATATTTAAGTTTCTATAAAAAAATAAAAATTTTAAATTTTCATATTTTTTTCTAACAATTTTTTTCATATTCTTTTCTCTTGCCCGATTTTAATTGGAACATTGCTCCATTGATTTCAGTTATAACAATAATGAATAAATTGGTTAGACGTCATTCACTTAATATCTTTTTCTTATCTGATGTTAGTGAAATTTTTTTCAAGTTAAGTGTATTATTGTTATATTTTGTCTTTATGTTAAGGTATATATATATATATATATAGAGAGAGAGAGGCTAGTGTTATTTATTATTTAACTTTAGTTAAAGTTTTGTTTATGAAACATGGACTATATTTTTGGACTAACGGACTAAAGTCAAATATGATTTTTTAATTATTTAATGTCTAGTCGGAGTTGTTCTTTTTTAACTAACACCAACTAGAACATAGGTTATAGGTTAGAGTTTTATAAAACAACATTGGAAGAACAATATTTTGTTTAATGAAGTTAATGGGATTATTTTTAATTGATGTAAGTCAGATTTTTTAAGTTGACTTTGATTATCAACGTATGATAAAATTAATTTTCGTTTATATGTATTAATATTTTTTCGATCAATGTTAGTATAATTATTTTTTAGGTAATTTTAGTTATATTTATTTAGTTGAAGATTGTAGTGATTATACTTTGTCGATGCCTATAAATATCAATTTTAGATCAATGTTAATAATGCTATTTAGTGCTAGTTCAAAAATCTCGTCTATTCACATAAAAAAATTAATATATTTTTATTCTTGTTTTCAAAAAAAATATAAAAAATTAAACAATATGAAATGAAAACATATATTCAAATTTAATGTATTTAAAATTGTAAAATTTCTTGTACAAACACGATTTTTTTTTACATAATATGATACTGGAAATATATGAATCTTTTATATTTATTTTTCACTGATATATTTATTTCACGATTTTATTCCTTATTTTTTCTTATAAAATTTTAGTTTAGATTTAAATATATTTTCGTCATGATAAATTTCTAAATTTTAAAGAAATTAAAATACATCAAATTTGAATTATTTTTTGTTTAAATTGTTTTATTTTTCAAATATTTTATTGAATAACATAATTAAACTTATTAAATTGCAATTTTTATATTTAAATAGAGTATTTCAATTATTATTAAACATATTTTTTCAAATTAAATAATATTTAATAATTAAAAAGTATCAGTTGATTATGCTTTTATAGTTAACATTGTTTAGAATTACTTTTTAGATTGTCAAAAGAAAAATAGCAATGTAAACAAGGATTTTTCTCGATCAACATTGACTGGGATTTTTTTTTTTTTTTTTTCCATAATTTTTTTTTTTTATATTTTTTATTTTAATGTTTTTGTTTTTGTTTTTTTTTATGTTGTGTGGTTTTTTTTTTTTTTTTTGCCATAATTACTTTATGTAATATTGTTCAATATAATGTTTTTGATGTTGTTTTGTTTAAGGTTATATTATGGTTCGCTTTTTTAAGATTGTTTGCTAAAAAATATTTCTAACTTGTAATGATTTAAAAAATAATGTTAGGGAATGTTGATTGAAAGTTTACTCAATTTAAATTAAAAAAAAATCTTAACTAAATTAGGGCAAAATTTAACATTATAAAAAGGAAATAACCAAATTAAAATTGGTCCAAAACATGTTCTTTCAACATTTGCTAAGAAAATCTTTACTAACATTCACTAATTTCACCTACATAAGTGAAAAAATATCCCGAGAATGTCAACAAAAAGTTTTGGATGACATCAGCCTAAAAATAATTTTGTCAAGTTGGATATGGAAAACCTAATTAACATAGATGAAAAAAAAAAACTCTTACCAATATTAGTTAAAAAATTATTCTGATAGACACTTATT